>OICL01000221.1_pt1 | contig 35191 bp, 30 predicted proteins | sample 1581231 | NCBI WGS metagenome assembly OICL01 (sample SAMEA3882542, study PRJEB24775) | human gut metagenome | biome: human-associated habitat; feature: intestine environment; material: feces | place: Netherlands | collected 2009/2010 | reverse complement strand
TGCTTTTCTTTTGCAGGCGTTTTCTTTTTCAAATAAAAAGAAAATGCCGAAACGCAGGAAGTATAACATCCTTTGATTAGAGTGCGTAGCGAAGGTAGAAGCTAATTATCAATAAATTATAATTGCTATAACCCTGTATCGGCTGCGCCGATAGCGGACAGCCGCAAGGGCTGTCCCTACGAGGTACGCGGTCTAAAATTTGTGCGGATTTTTGAAAGGCGAACGAAGTTCGCCCCTACGGTCTGCAAAACGAGCTTTTCCGAAGAGTTCATGCCGCTGTCGCGGCATCGGTGCGTCGAGGTCGCCGCACCCTACAAGCCACGGGTCAACGAATTTGTGCGAGTTTTGTGGGCAGATGATATCCGACTATATCGCGCACTTTTTCATTATTCACTTTTACTTATTACTTTGAGCGAAGCGAAACAACACCTCAGTCTCGGCTTACGCCGAGCCGGCTTCCCTGCAGGGGAGCCTAATAGATTCCGCAGCAAATCCCATTTGCATATGTTAAATAACATCATGCGACATCAATATATACAAAAAATCCCCGACAGGCATTATACTGTCGGGGCTGAATCTGTTTATATACACTCTGCGTTATTGCAGGCGGCATTGTTTTATATCAATTTTTTATTTTATCACAACCACCGTGTTCGAGCGCATTGTCAGAATAAAGCTGCCGCCGTCCGAGGCTGTTGTCTCACAGGGTTCCATGTCGTGCTCCTCATCGAGCATATAAACAGTATAGAGCCTGTCTTCGCCCGTTTCGACCTTGAATGTGCGCGGCAGAGGCGCGGCGGCATCGGTATAATATGTGACGAGCAGCATTGATCTCTCCCCGTCCGTCGCGGCGGCGGAATAGATATCCGGCACATCGCAGCTCAGGGCGCATTCATCTTGAAGCGAGAGCAGCTCGCCCCATGCCTTAACGGAGTAATAGCCCTTTAATCTGTCCAGCGTGCCGCGCTTGAACAGCCCGTTCATGCTCGAATTTACCCGCGCGTCATAGTACATGAGCATATCGGTTTTTTCACGCTGGCAGGCGCTCATAACGGCGGCGATAAACGCGGCGCCCTTCAGCGAAGCCTCGGTTTCAAGGCTGCGCTTCCAGCCGTCGCCACTCCAGCCGCAGACATAGTTCCACTCGTTCAATATGCTCTCGGTGTCCGTGTAGCCGTGGCGGTCGAGCATGGCGCGGTGTCGGCGCGCATCGGACGTGAAATCGCTTACCTTCGACCCGTAGCAGTGCCACGAATAGAAGTCCATCGGCACATTTTCTTCTCTCATCTTTTCAAAGAATGCGTCGAGCCATTTTTCATTGTATCCGCAGACCGCGGGTCCGCCGATTTTCAGCGACGGGAACCGCGCTTTCAGATACTTCGCCGCCGTTGCAAAAAAGTCATAGAACTCCTCGGGCGTTCCCGTCCAGCACTTGTCGTTGAAGTCCGGCTCGTTCCATATCTCCCAATATTCAATACCCATATGATAGCCGTCCGCCCAGCCCTCGTTCATATGCATTATGATGTGCTCGCAGACGACCGCCCATTTTTGATAGTCTTTCGGCGGCATAATGCCGTAGTGCTTCGGCCAGTGCTCGATCTTACTGCCGAGGCGGTAAAACACCTTTGCGCCCGCGCGCATAATCGTGCCGAGATAAATATCCGTCAGCGTGAAGTCATAGGACTCGGGCGAATACGGGTCGGCGTCGAAATCGGTGAATATATTATGTATATCGACCGTGTGCTCTCCGCCGTAGTCATAGCATATGGACGAATCGTGCGTTCTGGCAAACGGGATGTTCGCCTCCCTGAAGTCCGGCAGATTCGTGAGATTCTGGTCGCCGTTGTCCGTATACACGGGGCCGTTGTTGACGGCGTTCATCGGCTTTATCCTGCCGACAGTGTTTTTGAAATCAACCTTAAGTTTCATATATACCTCCATCAAATATCGAACGAGAACTGCCAATCCTCGCCGTAGATAACTTTTACTTTTATCGGCTTGTCGCTCTCGACGGTTATTTTGGGCTTCTCGTCTTGTGATTTTCTCGCCTTGCACATGAGGGTGACGAACGAATCCCTGCCGACGGGCAGCTTCTTTATTCCGTGCTTTTCGAGCTTGCTCAAGCGCCAGACTATCTCCGACTTTTCGGCGGAGACTCTGATTCCGAGGATGTACTCTATCAAAACGGTTATAGGAAATATGCCCGTCCAGCCGACAAAATCCTCGCGCGCGGGGTCGCCGCGGTCGGCAGTCTCGGGCGCATAGTTCTCCCAGAATGTGCCGGTCTTTCTATAGACCTCCATGGCGTTTTGGTAGCAGCACTCGGCTATCTCTTTTGCAAGCTTCTCTTTTCCGTTTGCAGAGAGCCCGCAGAGTATCATATAATCGGTCGGCGCCCAGACTCCGCCGTTCCAGTAGCCGCCGTTATCTTTGTAGTCCGGGTGATCCGCGGAGAGCGCGGGGACGCGGTTCGGGCGGTTGAATTCATTTTTATCCTCGAGGTGACGGCAGAGCGCGTCCACCCTCTCGGGCGGGGCAATCTTCGAGATAAGCGCCCAGAACGCAGCGACGGTCTTGACGGCAAGGAAGCTTTCGTCCGCCTTGAGGTCATAATAGAACCCGTCTTTTTCGCTCCACATCTTCTCGTTGACGAACCTGACGAGATTATCGTATTCGTCCCTGAGTGCGTCGACATCGTCAGAGATGCCGAGCTCCTCCGCCATCATAATAAGATATTCGCAGCTCATCGCCGCCTGCAGAGTCGCGTCTATCCATGACATATAGCTGTGGTGGAAAGTCTCAAGCTGCCAGTCCTCCGAGTCGGGGATGAGCTCAAGATCGCAGCGCGGCAGATTATCCATGCCGCAGCCCCAGCCGCTCGACCAATAGCTCCCGTCCTTCCAGCGATGATAATTCTTGAGCCAATGGTGGAACGAGAGCAGCGGATAATAGACTTTTTTGAGCCTGTCTTTGTCTCCGTAGTTCTTGTAATACTGCCACTCGCACCACGCCATTATCTCGGGTCCCGTGCTCGTCGGGTCGTGGCGATAGAATCGGTCAACGCCGTCTAATTCGTTTATCTCGCGGCAGATGAAGCCGTCCTTGTGCTGCTTGCAGTAGAAATTGTCGAGCGTTTTCTGGAAGCAGTGGACGCTGTCGCCGTATTTTCCGAACATGAGCATAAAGCAGGAATCCCACATAAAAATGTGACCGTTAAAAGCGGCGTCGATATAGGGCGAGACAAAGCCGCTCTCTTTCGTCGGCTTTCCGAGGTTGCGGAAAGCTATCTCCCACGCCTTGTAATATGCGGCAATTTCATCGCCGTGTCCCGCCCACACGGGCTCGGGGAGCTTTCCCTTCTCCTTTTCAAAATCCGGCAGCTCCGACATATCGGGCTGCATGGAAATAAACTCGTTGAGCTTCGCATACCTGTCCTCGACATATCGGGTGATGGGTTCTTTCATGTTTGCGCTCCTTTCGGGTATTTTCAGTCGAGCTGATTATATCACACTTTTTGTTTTTAGTGAATAGTTTTTGCGGCAACACCGCGGCGGCGAAATATATCTTCGCTTTCAAAAATTAACTTTTTGTGAATATTCAAAAAAAGCATGTCAAAAAGCATTGACTCCGATATATAAATATGCTACTTTGTAATTGCAGATGGGTTTTCTGCGGCAGAATATCATATAATTTCGGAGAAATGCTATGATGCTGTTCGGTTCAAAAAATTATAGATTTTTATCAAGTCTGAGGCGGGTGCGCATTCGGGCAGTTTAATAAGGCGCATAGGTCGGCACCGCAGCCGGCTTGTGCGCGTTTTGTCTTCTCAATAAACTAAAAAGCAAGGTGACAAAGATGAAATCAACCGCTAAAAGAGAAGTTCTGACCGGCGTAATTACATTTCTTGTTTACGGCATTCTGGGCTTTGCGGCTTACCTTCTTACTGCGCTCCCCGAAGCCGGACTGGATAGCCTCGCGGCAAGCCACGCCGTATTCATCATCGGAAGCATCGCAAGCTCCGCCGTTCTTATCGGCGGAATAGCGTTCGGAATAGTATTCGGCAGAAAAAGATCGAACGGATACCTCATAGGGCTCGTCGCCTCCGTCGTCTTTTTCCTCGGCGCGGGATTAGGCTTTATAGTATCAATGATAAGTCTCTTCACCTACGGTTCTGACGGAAAAATGTCCGATGCATCTATTCCTATAATAATAGCTTACGCCGCCGTGCCGTATATCGCCTATGCCGCCGCACGAATAAAGGCAAACAAGAGAAGTAAAGTCAAAACCGCATAAAGCATCAAACGCCGCCTGTTTCTCCGCAGGCGGCGTTACTTATTCAATGTTTTCTATATACCTGCACTTCGGGAAATTTTCGCAGCCCAAAAAGCTTTTTCCGCTGCGCTCTCCCCTTTTGGCGGTTCTCAATATCAGCTTGCCGCCGCACTGCGGACAAATAGTGTTTCGCTGCGCAGACTCGGAAGATTCGGCATCGGTCTCACAGACTGCCGCGGCAGCTGCACTTTCTGCGGCAGGTACGGGAATTTTAGCGCCGTTTTTCATCTCTTCTATCCGTTCTATATGCTCGGCTTTCTTCTCGTCGGAAACCTGAGTCAGTGGATAAAGGTGGTTAAAAATATCGTCTATCTGCTCCGCCGTGAGAACAGCTTCTGCCTTTTTCGCTCTCGCCGCAACATCGGCGGCGGCATCCTTTCTGTGCATAACAAACTGGTCGCGCGAAGTCAGTTTTATATCCATAAAGCGGCATCTGTCGCTGAAGACTATATAGGACACAAACGGCTTCTCACCGTAATCGGCAAGAAATGTTTTCAGCCACTTTATGTGGTTGTTGTTTTGAAACACGGGGTTATAGAACTTGTGTTTCTCGGCTCTGCCGCCCGCATTCAGGCTCTGAGTCCAGTATTTTCCGTCCGCGCTGCCGAAAATCCAGCCGCTGTAATTCTTGGATTCAAAAACATATATCCCCGTCTCATGCAGCATAATAACATCGATTTCGGTCGTCTTTTCGTCTGATTTCGGAACGTAGCAGTTGAACAGGAATTTTTTATATCCGCCGAGATTGCGCAGATGCATAAAAGTGTAGTACTCGCCGAGCCTACCCTTGTCGCGCACAAGAGCTCTATACGGCAGAGCGGTCTGGGCATAATAAACGGTCGTTTCGTATTTTTTTCGTCTGAACGCTTCGACCGCTGTCCTGATAACAGCGGGCAGCGCAAAAATCAGCAGCAGTATCAAAATATCGTAAATTCGCACTCCGGCGATAAGCTCCGTCATTTCATCCCCTCCATATATTCACAATACCCATAGTGTCATTTTATCACATTGCAAATATATGTCAAGGATAGGAAAAATAAAAAGCGCCTCGATGATATTTCATCAAGGCGTTTTCTGGTGGACGCTAACGGACTCGAACCGCTGACCCTTCGCACGTCAAGCGAATGCTCTACCAGCTGAGCTAAGCGTCCATTTGAGCTGAATTTTTCGGTCTTTCCCGTTCAGCAGAGCCTATTATATATGAACGCCGCGCGAATGTCAAGCATAATTTTAAAAAAATTGATTTTTTTGTGAACCGCCCGCAAAATGCTCTTTTCAGCCCGCGGGCGGCTTCATTTTAATTTATTTGAAAACGATATCGAGCACCAGCATCGATATCACCCCGGGCACACCGAGCAGCGCGCCCGCGCCGAGCGACCAGCGGTTGACGGAGAGCTGTATCCCCGTCGCGAGCCCCGCGATATTGACGGCGAACAGCGCCGCCGCGCCGCCTATCGCGTTGAGTATCAGCGCCGAAAAGCCGCGCCTGTTCATCACGGCAAACACCGTTATCGCGAGCGCGGCGGCAGCGAGAAATATTATAAGAACCGTTTTCATTCCCGTTGACAAGGCTATCCCCTCATTCCAGTTTGTAGCAGACGGCTATGTCGCTGCTTTCAAGTCCCTCCTGCTTTGCGAGCTTCAGGAGTCTGTGGTAGCGGCGCTTGAGCGATTCAAGCTCATATATCGCGGCCTCGACCGAGTCGTCGTCCTCGCCGTATTCAAACCGCAGATATGCCGCGTCCATCTCCTTTTTGAGCGCTCTTATGTCCACGAGCAGCTGTTCCTCCCTTGTCGGAGCTTCGTCCGCCTTTTTGAGCTTTCCTCCGAGCAGATATTTGAAAGCAGTAACCATTTTTTCGTCCTCCCGGTATTATTTGTATAGCAATTATGGGACAAATATGATAAAATAATTCAGCCGGACGATATTTTTCGTCCGAACGCCAAAAATATATAGGATGTTTATAATAAAGGAGAATGTGTTTTGAAGCTTTATCCCATGGTATTGACGCCCTTTGTCTCGGAAACTGTCTGGGGCGGGCGCAGGCTCATTGATGAATATTCCGTTGTCACAGACAAGCGAAACGCCGCCGAGGCGTGGGTCATGTCCGCACACAAAAACGGTAGTTCAACAGTCGCAAACGGCGAATTTGTGGGGAAGTCTCTTCGCGAAGTCTATCTCGAACACCCGGAGCTCGGCGGCAAAAACTGCGCCGGATTCTCTGATTTCCCGGTGCTGATAAAATTTATCGACGCCGCGGCGGACCTCTCGGTTCAGGTTCATCCCGACGACGCCTACTGCCTGAAAAAGGGCAGCGGCGCGGGAAAGACCGAGTCGTGGTATATCCTCGACTGCGAGCCGGGCGCCTATCTTCTGCTCGGCTTTGAAAAGGACATAACCCGCGAGCAGTTCAGGCAGTCGATAACCGACGGCACGCTGACCGACTATGTCAAGAAAGTCCCGGTCAAAAAGGGAGATTTCTTCTTTATAGAATCCGGCACGCTCCATGCGATATGCAAGGGCATTCTGCTCGCCGAGGTTCAGCAGAACTCGGACACGACATACAGAATATATGACTACGGCCGCCTGGGCTTTGACGGCAAGCCGCGCGAGCTCCATGTTGAGGACGCGGTAAATGTCACGCACACGGGCGTATACAAAAATCCCTGCACGCCGAAAAAAGACGGCAACGTCACGAATCTTGTCGCCTGCCCGTTCTTTACGGAGCGCGTTCTCGATGTTAACGGTTCTTTTGACGGCTCTGCGGACGAAAAATCTTTTGTGTCGCTTCTTATCCTCGACGGCTCGGGTTCGCTCGAATGCGCGGGCGAGACTCTTGAATTTTCAAAGGGCGGCAGCATTTTCATTCCCGCAAACTGCGGCGACTACAAAATAAACGGAGAAGCAAAGATCCTTGAAACAAGGGTCTGATATTACAAATGGCAGTTTTAAGCGTACAGAATCTTGATATGGAGTTCGGCGAGCGCACGCTGTTTTCCGGCGTGAGCTTTGAAGTCGGAGAGCACGATAAGATAGGCTTCATCGGCTCGAACGCAACGGGCAAAACGACCCTCTTCAAGCTCATCACCGGCGAGCTTGAGCCGACCCTGGGCGGGGTATATCCCGGCAAAAATATAAAGATAGGCTATCTCGAACAGCACGCCTGCGCGGGGAGCCAAAAGACGGTCTATGACGAGATGGAGAGCGTGTTCGAGCCTCTTATGAAAAAAGAGAAGCGGCTCGAAGAGCTCGCGGATCTCATCGAAGCGGGACACGGCGACATTAACGCGCTCATCGCCGAGCAGAACAGACTGCACACCGAGTTTGAGGACGAGGGCGGGCTGACCTACAAAAGCCGCACCCGCTCGGCACTCACAGGTCTCGGATTCTCGGAGAGCGACTTCTCTCTCCCCTGCTCCCTGCTCTCGGGCGGTCAGCGGTCAAAGCTCGCGCTGGGCAAGCTGCTTTTGAGCGCGCCGGATTTGCTCCTGCTCGACGAGCCGACGAACCATATAGACCTGACAAGCCTCGAATGGCTCGAAAGCTTCATCAACGACTACCGCGGCAGCGCGGTAATTATAAGCCATGACCGCTATTTTCTCGACAAGGTGACAACTAAGACCATGCTGCTCGAAAACGGCAGGATCGAGATGTTCAACGGCGGCTATTCCCGCTTTCTCGAGCAAAAGACCGAGCGCGACGAGATCGAACGCCGCCACTACGAGCGGCAGATGGACGAGGTTCATCGCCTTGAAGGCATAATCGAACAGCAGCGCCGCTGGCGGCATTTCATAACCGCGGACAGCAAGCAGAAGATGCTCGACAAGAAATTGGCGGAAATCGACGCGCCCGACCGTTCGGCGAAAACTCTCGGATTTTCGTTCGGCGAAGTCGAGCCGACAGGCAACGAAGTTCTGAATGTCAGGGGGTTGTCAAAGTCATTCGGCAGCAAGCATCTTTTCAGCGGCGTCGAGTTCCAGATACGCCGATCCGACCGCGCTTTTTTGCTCGGTCCGAACGGATGCGGAAAGACGACTCTTTTAAAAATACTTATCGGCAAGGAGAAAGCCGACTCCGGCTCATATCTTTTCGGCGCAGGCGTTCAGGTCGGCTATTTCGACCAGACGCTCTCCTCGCTCAATAACAATAATACAGTCCTTGATGAAATCTGGAATCTGCACCGAGATTTCACCGAGGCGCGTGTGCGCACTCTGCTCGGGCAGTTTCTGTTCTGCGCGGACGATGTTTTCAAGAAGATAGAGACTCTGAGCGGCGGCGAAAAAGCGCGGCTTTCGCTTCTAAAGCTGATGCTCTCGGGCGCGAATGTCCTGCTGCTCGACGAGCCGACGAATCACCTTGATATTCCCTCGCGCGAGGCGCTCGAGGCGGCTCTGCTCGATTTCGGCGGCACTATGCTCGTCGTGTCCCACGACAGATATTTTATAAATAAGTTATCCACCCGCGTGCTGTCGATAGGCATGAACGGCGCGGAGAGCTTCGAGGGCGGCTACGACGACTACGCGGCGAAAATTGCCGAGCAGAGCGCGGAGAAGCCGAAAGCGACAAAGACCATGGGCAAGGGCGGCGAGGACTACAAGCGCCGCAAGGAGCGCGAAAGCGAGCTGCGCCGCACGATAACCGCGATAAAGAAATGCGAAGAGCGGATAAACGAGCTCGACGGACTGATAGCAAAAACCAACGAAGAGATGTCAACCCCCGAAGCGGCGGCAGATTACGCGCGCGTCATGGAGCTGACGGAAACGCTCGGCAAGCTCAACGACGAGCAGACCGAGCTCATGATGCAGTGGGAAGAGCTTGAAAACAGAAAAGCTCAACTTGAGGAAGAGGAATAACATGAACTTCAGCGAACTTTTCGGGAATGCGCAATGGGTGACCTGCGACAGCGGCTGCACTTCGCCGGTTATAAAAGGCGGCTTCTTCATCAAAGAGCCGAAGAAAGCGGAGATAACCATCTGCGGGCTCGGTTTCTTTCGCCTGTGGATAAACGGGCGTGAAGTGTCCGAGGACAAATTCGTCCCCGTCAACAGTCAGTACTGCAAGCGCGATCTGACGGCGTTTGAATATCCTATCTTAGACGAGCTGTCTTACCGCACATACGCCGTGAGATATGATATATCTGAATTTGTTGTTGACGGCAAAAATGATATCCGCGTCATTCTCGGCTGCGGCTGGTTCGCCCAGCAGAAGCGCAGCGCCGAGGGGTTCGCGAAATACGGCGACATAAAACTCTGCTATAAAATCGATGTCGAGAATAAGAGCGGCAAAAAATATACTTTTGTTTCCGATGAGAACCTTGAATGGAAGCAGAGCCGCATTATTGAAAATAATATATATTTCGGCGAGGTTCACGACATGAGCCTTGCGGACAAGCTGACGGCGAACAGCGGCTTTCAAAATGTTATCAAAGCCCCGGCGCATGAGACTCAATTTTTCGTTCAGGACTGCCCGGCGGACAGAGTGGAGCGCGTGATAAAGCCCGCGAAGCTCCTTGACCTCGGCGAAGTTTCGATATATGACATGGGCGAAAATATTTCCGGCTACCCGGTTGTTTCGGCAACGGTTGACGGCGCGAATATAACCGTCAGATGCAGCGAGGAAATAAACCCGGACGGCACGCTGAATTTCGACTCCTGCGACCGCGGGCAGATTCAAAAAGATGAATACCGCAACGCGAAAAAGGGCGAAGAGTGCATGCCGTGGTTTACCTGGCACGGCTTTCAGTATTTCGAGCTGACGAACAACGCCGAGCCCGTGCGCTGCGAAGTAGTCCACTCGGACTGCGCCGTGACCTCGTCGTTCGAGTCGGACAGCGAGATGCTCAACTGGCTCTACGACGCATATATCAGAACGCAGCTGAGCAACATGCATGCGGGCGTGCCCTCGGACTGCCCGCATATAGAGCGACTCGGCTACACCGGCGACGGTCAGCTCTGCTGCGAAGCGGCGATGATGCTTTTGGATTCGCAGAAATTCTATAAAAAGTGGCTCGAAGATATCTCCGACTGCCAGAGCATCGGAAACGGTCACGTCCAGCACACCGCGCCTTTCATGGGCGGCGGCGGAGGCCCCGCAGGCTGGGGCGGCGCGATAGCGGTCGTGCCGTATGAGATGTATAAAATATACGGCGACAAAGAGACTTTCCGCCGTTATCTGCCGAAGATTCTTCGGTATTTTGATTATCTCGACTCGCGAAGCTCCGGCGGTCTCGTCTGCCGCGAGGAAGAGGGCGGCTGGTGCCTCGGCGACTGGTGCCCGCCCGAACAAATAACAATATGCGAGCCATTCGTCAACACTGCGCTCTATGTCAAGCAGATGATGATGACAAAAGAAGCATCGGAGGCTATCGGCGAAAGCGAAACTGCCGCCATGCTCGAAAAGCGCATAGAAGAAAAGAAACAGGCTATTCTCAGCGCATATTACAGCCCGCAGACCGGATCGTTTATCGGCGATGCGCAGGGTGCGAACAGCTTTGCTGTTGATATCGGTCTCGGCGGCGAGCGCGCGTTCAATAATACAAAGAAGAAATACGACGACGCGGACTCTTTCGACACCGGCATTTTCGGCACGGATATCCTCACCCGCGTACTGTTTGAGCGCGGCTGCGCCGACACGGCTTTTCATCTGCTGACTTCAACGGGCAAAGGCTCGTTTTATAACATGAAAAAGCAGGGCGCGACGACCATCTGGGAGAACTGGGACGGCGAGCGCTCGCACAGCCACCCGATGTTCGGCGCGGTGACGCGATATCTGTTCTCGTTCATTCTCGGCATCACGCAGGAGAAAAACTCGGCGGGCTATGAAAAAATTGTCATTGCTCCGCAGATTCCCGACGGGCTCAACCGCGCGAGCGGTCACATAACGACGGTGCGCGGCGAAATAGCCGTCTCGTTTATCAGAACGGAGCGCGAGATGGACTTCTATGTAACCGTTCCGCAAAAGGCGTGGTTCACTTACGGCAGCGACTGCGAATATGAACTCTGGGAAGGCGAAAACCATATCCACATTGATTTTGAGGAGTAAAATATGGCTATAATCATCACAAATTACAGCGAAAAATATCGGGACGATGTCCGCAATATCTGTCTTGACACGGCAGGCAGCAACGCGCGCGAAGAAAAGTCAATGCGCTTTTTGCTCGCGACCTTCTGCGACTACTATATAGACCGCGAGGCAGAGCACTGCTTCATCGCCGTCGATGAAAACACGGACAGCGCGGTCGGCTATATCTTCTGCGCGCCGGACTATCAAAAATACAAGCGCATATTCAAAGCCGAATATCTCCCGCGCGTCAAGGGCTGTAAAAAAGGAGATATAATTGAATCATGGGCATCCGTAAACGGCCCCGCGCTATTCGAAAGCCCGGCTATCAGCACTGCGGCATCGGCACCCGCCTGTTCGCGGCTCTGACCGAGCATCTCAGAGAGATCGGCTGCAAGGGCGTTATGCTGGTGGTCGATTCATATAACACCAACGCAATAAATTTCTACAAAAAGAACAAATTTGATATCATATTCCCTCTGCGCGTCTGCACGGTCATGGCGCGCAGGGTCTGAGAAAGCAGGAAAAAATATGAAATTAGCCGTCATCGGCACGGGCTGGATAGTCAAAAGCTTTATCGACGGGTTGAAGTTCGCGCCCGATTTTGAACTCTTCGCCGTATATTCGCGTTCGCGCGAGCGCGGAGAAACATTCGCAAAAGAGAACGGGATAAGTACAGTATACACCTCGCTTGACGAGCTCGCCGCCTCCCCTGCCGAGTGCGTCTATATCGCGAGCCCAAATGCCCTGCATTATACTCAGAGCAAAAAAATGCTCGAAAGCGGAAAGCATGTCATCTGCGAAAAGCCGATAACAGTGACGCCCGACGAATTTTCGGAGCTCTGCGAAATCGCGGACGGAAATAAGCTCATATATATCGAAGCTATAATGTATATGCACTCGCCCGTGCGTGCGGCCCTCAGAGAAGCGCTCGGGGACATCGGCAAGGTCTGCACTGCGCATTTTGATTTTTCGCAGTATTCGTCAAAATATCCAGCCTATCTTCGCGGCGAGCTGCCGAATATTTTCAACCCCGCCATGGCGACAGGCAGTCTCATGGATCTCGGCATTTACTGCGTCTATCCTGCAATCGATCTGTTCGGCGAGCCGAAAACCGTCTCGGCAGTATCGGCATTTCTCGAAAGCGGAGCTGACGCGGCAACCGCCGTCTCGATGCTAAGTAAAGACACCGCGATAACAATGACAAGCTGCAAAACCGGGCAGGATCACGCAGGCTCGCAGATAATCGGCGAGCGCGGCAGCATAAAAATCGGCTCGATTTCAAAGCTCACGGATATCGAACTCGTGATGAACGACGGGACGAGCCGCATTATCTGCGGCGACACGCCGAAAGATGAGCTCATGGGCAACGAGGCTCGCGCGTTTTATAAGCTGATAACAGAGCCGGAAAATAACAGAGAAAAATACAGAGAGCTGCGCGAAACGGCGCTCTCTGTGAGCCGCACGATGCAGCGCATACGCGAGTCGGCGGGAATAAAATTTGACGGAGGGATAGCATGAAATATGTAAAAACAGGCGATGTCCTCGCGGTAAGGCTTGACCCGGGCGAGGAAATAATCGCGTCGGTGCTGAAGATAGCAAAGGACGAAGATATCCGCTTTGCCGAGATATCAGCCATCGGAGCGGTAGGGCGCGCGGCGTTCGGGCTATACGACCTCGAAGAGCAGAAATACCACAGCCTGACATTTGTTCAGCCGCTCGAACTTGTCTCGTTAAACGGCAATCTCAGCCGCAAGGACGGCGAGCCTTATCTCCACCTCCACGCCGCGTTCGCGGACGAAAAAGGCGCCGTCATCGGCGGTCACCTGAATGAAGCGGTGATAAGCGCGACCTGCGAAATGTTCATCAAAATTTTCGACATTGACATGGGCAGGCGCATAAGCGAGCAGACAGGACTCAATATTTTCGACATCTAAAAATCAAGCAGGGAAGCCGACATATGCCGCACTTCCCTGTTTTTTCTTGTCGAACACCATAAAATATTGCACAAAATCAATAAAAATTCATAAAAAATCAAAATTTCTTTACAAAAGCTATTGCAAAGTGAATCAAAATCACATATAATTATTCTCAATCAGCGTAGTAACTGAGGGTGAACAAATGCGGCAAGTAAGATTTGAGATCACCGACGGCATCTGCCGTCCGGCAGGATGCGAAACGGACGACATCGGATATGCGGCAATCTCCGATGCCCAGTGCGCCTCCGAAGCAAGAAAAAGTTCAACCGCCTCGGGCGGCCGTATTTCCTACGGCATAGTGATGACCGTCACGGAAAACGGATTCAATGAAACAACAAGTTTTCCCGACATCTCTTTCAGCAGAAAAAAGCTGAGGGACTTTGTCTCCATGCTCGAGCGCAACGATGTCTCCCCCGTCCATGTGGAGGAGATGATAGACGATTTCTTCTACGCGGGATAAACGCACCGCCAAAGCATCCGAACCGAGCGAACCACGCCAAAAGGCAGCGTTCGCAGAACAATGACCGACCGTAGCAAAAAAATGCTGCGGTCGGTCATTCTTTATAGTTTGATGGATAGATAGGCAGCAAAACGGCTTTGCGAGTATAAATATCGCAATAAACAGCTGTAGCGATATAGTACACATATACTTATTATTTTAAGCAGGGCGGGCTAACCCCTCAGTCTCGGCTTACGCCGAGCCAGCTCCCCTTACAGTGGCGCCTAAATAGATTCTGCGACAAGTCCCAATTCACGCAAAGTCTTTTCATTTTGAACGGAGGGTGTTTATTAAAGTTCCGTATATCGCTCTACGCGCATGCGCAGGGCGTATTTTTTGCGCAGTGCCGCTATCTCTTCCATCATCTCGGACTTGTGGTGGGCATCGAGCGCCTGCTGATCGCGCCATCTGTCTATCAAAAGCGCGGCCTCCGGGTCGTCAAGCGGAAAGAAATATTCGTATCTCTCGTTCCCCTCTTCGGCTCTTATTTTATTCACAAGCCCGCTCTCCGTCATTTCGCGCGCAAACTCTTTTGCGCTGCCGTTTTTGCCGGTGTAGTAGATATTGACAGTGAAACTCATTTCATTCTCCCCTATCAGTATTTTTCGACGCTCTCGACATCGAGCACAAACACAATAGCTCCGCCGACCGCGACCTCCGAGCCGAGATCGCCCTCGGCGAGTCCGCTGCCGAATGCGGCGGTAGAGGCGGCGGTGTGCATCCTGCGCTGAGAATACTCCTTGATTATCTCTTTTGCCTTTGCAACCTTGTCGTCGTCCGCGCCGATGAGGAAAGTCGTGTTGCCGACCATGAGGAATCCACCCGTAGTCGAGAGTTTCGTCACCGTGTAGCCCTCCTTGGTCAGAGCCGAGGAAACAACCGCGCTGTCATCATTATTAACAATAGCTATCAAAAGTTTCATTATATTCATTCTCCTCATTAAATTTTCGGATCTATCATCTTGCGGCTCTTCTTGTCGAGCTTGCGGACATCGGGTATCTCGTACCTGTTGTCGTTCGCGTCTTTTATCAATATGCGCCCGTCATAGAGCGGCTTTACCGCCGTGAGATGATTTCTTATCTCAAAAGTGCATATTCCCCTGTCCGTCTCGACCGTCCACATCCAGATAAGGAATTTTTCGCGCATCTTTATGAATCGCTTTATCCGCGGAATCATATAGTATTCGTCGAGGCACTGCTCGACAGCCTCTTTCGACTCCGGCAGAAGATTGTCGATGTTTCTTATCACCGCTATCTCCTCGCCCTCGCTGTCGATCAGCGAAATGTATCTGCTGAGTCCGGTTATGGGGAACATTCTGTGCAGTTCGAGTCCCTCGAACTTCTCGCCTGAGTAAAACTCGGCATCGACGAAAATCCCGTCCCGGCGAGTGAATTTCACTTCCGGTCCGTCAATATATCTCGGCATTGCGCTCCCCCCTTATTCAAAATTCTCGGCGGCTTTTTTCTTCTGAAGCTGTTCGCCCATGGACTGGATCTCAATGAGCTTGTAGTACTTGCCCTTGAGCGCCATGAGTTCTTCGGGAGTGCCGCATTCGATTATCTCGCCGTGATCGACGACAACTATCTTGTTCGCCTTGCGCAAAGTTGAAAGACGGTGGGCGATCATGAGCGTTGTGCGCCCGGATATCAGCCTCTCTATCGCGCCCTGAATAAGATTTTCGGTCTCGGAATCGACCGCCGCCGTCGCCTCGTCGAAGATGAGTATGCTCGGATTTTTGAGCACCGCGCGGGCTATAGACACGCGCTGCTTCTCGCCGCCGGAGAGTCCGACTCCGCGCTCGCCGAGCATGGTGTCGTATGCATCGGGCATGCGGCGGATGAAGCCGTCCGCGTTCGCGACCTCCGCCGCGTGGAGCACCTGCTCAACATGGACATCCGCGCTGCCATAGGCGATATTATTATATATCGTGTCTCTGAACATCAGCGGCTCCTGCTGGACGAAGCCGATCGAGTTTCTGTAATATCTCAGGTCGATGTCCCTGATGTTTATTCCGTCGACGAGTATCTCGCCGTCGTATTCGTCATAGTAACGCATCAGCAGGTTTATCAGCGTCGATTTGCCGGAGCCCGTTGTTCCGACTATGCCGACTATGTCGCCCGGCTCTATAGTCAGATTTATGTTTGAAAGAACTTTCTTCGAGCGGTCGAACGCAAAGTTGACATTCTTGAATTCAATCTTGCCATCCATGCGCTTGAGTTCTTTTCCCTGACCAAAATCGTGCTCGGGCTCGGCATCGAGGATATCGAGTATCTTTTCGGCGGACGCCAATGTGTTCTGGTATGTGTCGCCGATATTCGCAAAGAAGTTGACCGGGTTATAGAACATGCTCGCGTATGAGATGAACGACACGAGCAGACCGAGCGAAACCTCGCTGCTGCCGGAGATGACAAAATTGCCGCCCATGAACCATATGACGAGCGTTCCGCAGGTCACGAGGAATGTTATCACCGACGGGAACACCGCAGAGGGCACGGCGGCTTTTTTGTCCTCCTTGAACCATTCGTCGCAGTAGGCGTTGAAGCGTTTGACCGTCTTTCGCTCATTCGTGAACGCTTTTATGACTCGCACGCTCGGTATCGTGTCGGCGAGCATCGAAGAGATCGACGCGGAGCGCCGCCACATGCGCATATATTTGGGTCCGAGCACCTTGCCGAACCGCTTGCCGACAAACACGACTATCGGCACGGGAATGAGCGAAAAGAGCGCCAATCGCCAGCTCATCATGAACATTATGACTATCAGCCCCACGAGCGTGAACGCCTGAATGACCGCCTCCTGGGTTATCTTCATTATAAAATTCTGTATCACCGTCGCGTCGGAGTTGACGCGGTTTATGACGGAGCCTGTCGATATCCTGTCATAGAAGCTCATCGGCAGATACTGCGCCTTTTCATATATATCTTTCTTGAGATTCAAGACTATCCTGTCGCCGGATATTCTGAGCTTATACGCCCGAAAACCGTTTATCACATACTGAAGAACATACACCCCAAGCAGAAGCAAAATGACCGCCATGAGCCGTTTTGACGATTTCTGTGGGATAACATCATCGACCATTATCTTTGTTATATACGGCGGGACGAGTGAGAACGCCGTTGTGAGCACGGAGAGAATCATGCACACTATCAGCGGCTTTGTTTCGGGCTTGACATAGCCCGAAAATTTTGTGATAAGCTTGCGCTTGCCGGAGCAGTTGAGGCACTCGGCATCGGGTGAAGGCAATTTGCGTCCGCACTTCGGGCAGAAAGAGCGCTGCTTGAGATAAACGGACTTCACGACCTCCGCATCCTCGTCGGAATAGCCGTGTTCTTTTAACGAGTTCACGAACACCGCGCCTGCGTCCGCAACCTCGGCGGCGGCATAAGAAAAGCGCATGAGCGGCTTTCTCTTTCCGTTTGAAAATCTGACTCGAAACAGCGCGTTTCCGTAGAGCCGCTTGACATCCGCCGACTCCATTTCATTATAGGCGATGCTGCACACGCCGCCGTCAAAGCTTCTGTCAAAGGCAATAAGCCCGTTTTTTGTGAAAACAAGCATTGAATCCGCATATTTGCCTTTTAAATCAAGGTCGCCCACTACGATGAAGAGAACCTCTTCGCCGCGGGTCACTTCTTCGAACCGCTCCTCATATTGTCGCGGCACGGGTTTGTTGGTTATTTCTTTCATTGCTCCGCCCCCTTTTTCAAGGTCATTTTAGCAGAGCCGATGTCAAAAGTAAACACGGAATTTCAGCCTAACATGACAAAAAAATTTGTCGTTGTTTGTTGAAAATGACGAAAAATCCCCGTGATATTATTTTTCCATAACCACATTTTCAAGATAGCTGTTAAAATTCTTATATTCATTCTCGCTTATCGCCGCCGGGCAGGTCATGACAACGAGCCTGTGACCCTTATATTCGCTGTGATACGGCGGGTAGATATGCTCGAACGGATTAGCTCTGTACCCGGCGCGCTCATAAAAAGCCTTGCGGCGGACGGATACTTCGTCCTTCGGCGGGTCGATTTCGAGAATGACCGTCTTTTTGCGCTCGCCGAGAAGTGAGAGCGTCTGCGCGCCGTAGTCGCGTCCGCGCATTTCGGGCAGCCGCTGTTCATATATAGGAAAGCTCCATCGCTTTTTCATATATTTTATCTTCTGAATTTGTCAGTCTTTTAAAAATCATATTATCATCCTCCGCGCTTTCGGTTATTATACATTTTTGCACCCCGGCGGTCAAGAAATCGGGTGTTTAGAATTAAATTTTCATTGACTGATTATTGTAAATATGGTACAGTATTATTTGACTGAAAACGGATTTTCAATATGAAATCCACAAAAAACGGAGGGGTTACAAAAAATGCCGAATCTTATCAAAAAAATCACATCCACCCCGAAGGGCTGGTCTACAAAACCGAAGGAGAGACTGAGCTACTATCTCTACTTCTGCGGACAGAACGCGATATATAACCTTGTTGCCTCTTTCCTGACGACCTACCTCATGCTCTCTATCGGCGGACTTGTCAAAACTGCGGGAATCATGCTCGCGGTCAAGGTATGGGACGCGGTCAACGACGCTATTTTCGGCGTGCTGTTCGATAAAGTAAAATTCAAGAGCGGCAAGAAGTTCATTCCGTGGCTCAGGATATCGCTCGTCTTTATCCCGCTGACTACGGTCATGCTCTTCGCCATACCCAATAACTTCAGCGAAAACGCGAAGCTCATCTGGCTCGCTGTTTCATATATACTCTGGGATACCGCTTACACCCTCTGCGACGTGCCGATATTCGGTATCATCACCTCGATGAGCGAAAACGTTGACGAGAGAAACAGCATTATATCCTATAAGCAGATTTGGGCGGGCGTGGGCTCGGGCGTTGCGCTCATTCTCGGCACCGTCCTCGTCGGCGAGCAGGTCAAGCTCAACTACACGGTAGTCGCAATAATCTGCGCCGTGTTCGCAATTATCACGATGATCCCCGCCTGCTTCAAGCTTGAGGAGCGCTTCGGCGGAGACAGGGATGAGGATTTCACGATCAAAAAGATGTTCAGCTATCTCGTTCAGAACAAGTATCTGCTCATCTATTACATAGGCTATTTCTTCTATTCGAGCGCCAACGTCTCCGGCTCACTCAACCTTTTCGTCTCGTTCTATCTCTTTAATAACTCGCAGTTCTCACTCGTCGTTCAGGCTCTGAGCCTTGTTCCCGCGGCGATATTCTCGTTCCTCGTGCCCCACATGGTCAGAAAATTTGACAAGATGAAGCTGTTCAGAGTCTGCACCTTGGCTACCGTTATTTTAAGCGTTGTCATGTGGCTCATCGGCTACAACTCGATGATAGGCTTCATCATCATCTCGATACTGCGCGCGGTACCCATGGCTATTCTCGGTGTCATGCTCTTCATGTTCACGCCCGACTGCGCGGAGTTCGGCAAATTCACCTCCGGCATCGAGGCCAAGGGAATCACCTTCGCAATCCAGACCTTCATGTGCAAGCTCACCGCAGCCGTCTCCGGCGCGCTCGGAATGTTCATACTCGGTCTCAAGTCCACCGGCTGGGTCTCTGTTGAGGGCGCGCAGAACTTCGCAGACCTCCAGGGTGTCACTCAGACAGACCACGCGAAGGCCGTTCTGTGGTTCATCTATGTTATGTTCACGGCGATAGGCTACGCCATAGCCTATATCATCTGGACCCGCTACAAGCTCACCGACAAGGATGTTCAGACCATGGCGGACTGCAACAGCGGCAAAATAACCCGCGCCGAAGCCGAAGAAAGACTCGGCGGAAGATACGACAAGAAGTCGAAGAAATAATCTGCGACACAAACAAAACAGCAAGTATACAAAAGGTCACAATTCGCAACCGATGCGGATTGTGACCTTTTGGTTTATTGTTTTGCGCTTTTAAATACACTTTACCCGCTCTTGTTTATTGGGCAAAGACCGAATACTGAGCACCATTAAATAGCTCGGAGCAAAATATATTACCACATAATATACACTACGCGCTCTTGTAGGGGTCGGCGACCTCGCCGACCCACTGCTGACGAAGTCAGCACAAAGCAATAGTTTTTCCTATTTGTAATGACTCGAAAAAGCATTGTCCAAACTCCGTGCCGCCGTTGGCGGCATAGGGTCGTCGAGTCGCCGACCCCTACAACAAGCAAAACTTTATCGGCGCAAAACTCCCCGCACACTGAGATGCGGGGAGACTTCTCGATATCAAATGTTATTCTGACTGTTCCTGTCTTTGAATTTCACGGCACAAATCGCCGAGACGCCTAACAGAAGTATACATTCAGGTATGTAATTAAACTTTGGCGGAATGATACCTTTCAAATACAGTATTGCATACAGGAAGTCGCAAAGAATCACCGTCAGAATGATAATTATATATGCTATAGTTTTCTTCTTATTTCTGACTTTCTTCATTTTATTTACCCCGCTTTTTTTCGATCTCTTCAAGAAGATCATCGCTTATATTGACATGCGGGTTATATTTTTTCGCCAAATCGCAAAGTTGAGTGACAAGCTTCCAATAATGCGACATAACCTGGGTAATCGGGATGCTGCCCGGCATATTCTTTGCACGCACCACAACTTTATAGATTCCGAGCAGAGGCATCCGCTTTGAATCTATAGCAAGAATATTTTCATAACAAACATTCATATTCATCGCCTTTTTGCCCTTTGTGACCCTGAATGAATTGAATTTTGCACATCTCTCACCGAGTTCGACATATCGGTTAAAATACTCGGCAAAAAAGACCGCGAAGAAAGCAATCATCATTCCGATTCCACCGACAAGCGTCCTTTTAAAGCTGTCGGTATCATAGCGTCCGCGCCAAAACAGCAGAGCCATACCTATACCGATTGCAAACAGAACAACCTCCTGCAAAAACAGAATCGACTTTTTGTATTCAGATTTCATTTTATTTCCCTCTATAAATGCGCATTAGCGGGAATATCAACCGTAATGCCGCCGATTGATATTCCCGCACATCAGCCAAATCTCTTTTTTCAAAGCCAGCGTAATATTTTATCAGAGCACTACTTCTCTGCCCGTCCTTGCGGACTCGTAAACTGCGCAGAGAATCTTTATCATATCAATTCCCTGCTGCGGCTTGAAGCACGGCTCGGCGCCCTCGATGACCACATCGTAGAAGTGCCTGAGGTTTCTCGCGTGCTCTCTGTCGGTAGCGTAGTTAGTCGGGATAACATCGAGGCACTTGCCGTATTCCTCGGTGTAGAACTCGACCTCGCCGTCCTGCCAATTGAGTCCCGCCTTCGTGCCGCGAAGCTCGACAAAGCGTGTCTCTTTCTTGACGTTCGACGCCCAGCTGAACTCTATCTGGAGCTGCGCCCCGTTATCGAAGCGGATAGTGCCCATCGCAAGATCCTCAACGTCAAACGTGCCGTCCTCGACCTTGTCGCCGAAGTCGGAGTTCACGGAGTCGCTGACGTCGTTGTCGGCAAACTTGCAGTATGTGCTGCCGGTCACGGCGACTGGAGTCGGGTTGCCCATGAGCCATATCGCAAGGTCTATCATGTGAACGCCGAGGTCAATGAGCGGGCCGCCGCCGGACTGCGCCTTGGTGGTGAACCAGCCGCCCTTTCCGGGGATTCCGCGTCTCCTCTGCCAGCCGCAGCGTCCGCAGTATATCTCGCCCATTTTGCCGTCGTCAATGAACTTCTTCGCAAGCTTAGACGCGTCGGTGAAGCGGTTGTTTCTCATGACCATGAGCGTCTTGCCCGCAGCCTTAGCGGCGTCATTCATCTTCATGACCTCTTCGACATTGACGGCGTCCGGCTTCTCGCAGAAAACGTGCTTGCCCGCCTTGAAAGCGGCAACCGCGATTATCGAGTGGAGATAATTCGGGGTGCAGATATCGACAGAGTCTATCGTCTCATCCTTGAGCAGCTCGTTGAAATCGGTATATACCTTCGCGTCGGGGAAGAATCCGTCGCGGCACTCGACCGCCCTCTCCTCGATTATGTCGCAGAGTGCGACAACCTCAAGTCGATCGTCTTTAAGATAGTGCTCGCGGTGAGCGCCGTTGAATATTCCGCCGACACCGATAATACCTACTCGCCATTTTTTCATAGAAAGACCTCCAAAAGTGTATTTCATACGAATTGATTTTAACATAACAAGAAATAAAAAACAAGAGCGGCGGCCTGTACGAAATGCCGAAAAAACAGCTTTATTTTTAGTTGATTTAACAATTTGATTTGTGATTGACAACGGAACGGCGGAACGCCTTATGACGCTCCGCCGAACCCTGCTTTTATGAAATTGTGTTTTGCAAATTAAAGCTTATTTATCAAACGCGCCGAAGCGGGCTGCTATCTTCACGCCGGTCTTTGCAAGCGGAAGAAGAGCAACTATGGTTCTGAGCGCTCCGTCAGCAGAGGACGAGAGCACGGAGGAAACGAGGAAATTGACAACAATTTTCTGCGAGGCGTTCATGTCGAGAGCTGCAACAGCGGTCTTTATCGCCACAGCGTTGTTCTCCTCGGTAAGCTCGGAATGGAGATATCTAAACAGAACGACAAACGCATCCGCCGAGTCGCCTTCTATGCCGACAAACCAGTTTCTGGTCTTGGCTGCGCTCTCTTTTGCGGTGAAGACTCCGCAGGCGGCGATATCCTTTATTGCAGCCGCAAACTTCTCCTTGTCAAGGTTTATTGTAAGAGTGACTGCGGGGGCGGTCTCCTCGCCGTTTTCGTCAACCTTGGCGGCCTGGAGTTCGATGTCCTTGAGCTTGGGGGCGATCATATCGTATATGCCGCCGGTGGTGAGGTCAACCTTAACGCTGTTGCCGATACCCAAGCTGATTTTGCCCAGCATACTGTGTATCTGAGTGTCGATAAGTCCCGTGTCAATAGCGGAGGCAAGATTCGGGAGAAGCTTCAGAACCTCGTCGACCGGGGATTCCGCAGAGGCAACTGCGTCAACAAGAGTGAATATGGGAGTGATGATGCCGCGGATACGGCGATCCATCTTCTCGTTGGTGTTGGCGCCCTTCTTAACATATGCGGTGTACTCGTCGGAGGTCATAAAGTCCTTTATGCCGAGAGCCTCAAATATGGGGATGAGATCCTCGTATATGCCCAGCTGCGGACCGTAAAATAAGCTGGTTGTGTTCTCAAAGGAAACAACGGTAGTGAGCAGCGAAAGGGGTCTGAACAGCGACGCAACAGCGTCGAGGAAGCCCTCCTTGTCGCCGTTAGCGAAACCGAAGTCGCCGTCAACAACAGTGAGATACTGCCATGCGTCAAGCTTGCCTACGGGCTTGCCGTCCGCGCCGAGCGTAGCTGCTGCGGCGTTAAGAGCCGCGATAGCACCCGCGCAGGTCTCCTTGTCAAGTTTTGCGGCAAGATCCTTGGGTCCCTTTGCAACAAGGCTGCTGAGTCCGCCGACAAGCGGGAACAGCTTCTTTGCAACAAGAGCTACGGTTTCATTGGTATATACCTTCTCGTTGAGCACCTGGGGAACTCCGCCCTCGGGAACCTTCAAAATAGTGAAAAGAATATCTTCAACTCTGCCGATAGACCTGTTGACAGCCTTCTTGGAAGCGCCGATGGGATACTTAACCTTGGTGCGTTCCATAGCGTCAACGTCGGGTTTTTCGTCCGTAGGATCGGATACGGCAAGAGCAGCCGCTTCGCTGACAGCGCCGTCAAGCGCTGCGGTCGCTTCCTCCTGCGCAAAGGCATTGAGCCCTGCCGCCATAACGGACATTATTATGCACAGGCAGAGTATAACGCTGAATGTCTTTTTTAATGCTTTCATAACTTGTTCTCCTTTCGTTTTTAAAACGGGGGGCTGTTAACTCATCTCTCTTTTGGGTTTCTCCTCCTCTGCCTTGAAATTAATTTATAAAAAGGCTATAAATTCCTTAATTGCTTATTTATTTGTAATTAAGCGTTTGTTAATAATTATTAACACAGCGTTATTAATTCGTTTAAAGCACAGAGGGAAGCCGACTCCCCTCTTTAATGCGTTTCTATAAATCAAGCGTCTATACATCTTACAATTTGATTTTAACATAAGGTGAAACAAAAAACAAGAGCGGCGGGTTGTACGAAATGCCGAAAAAACAGCCCTGTTTTTAGTTGATTTAACAGTTTGATTTATAATTGGCAAAAAGGAACGGCGGAACGCCGTATGACGCTCCGCCGCTCCTTGCTTTTATGAAATTGTGTTTTTACCTTTTGACGTTCGGTTTATTTCTTGAACGCGCCGAACCAACCTGCAATTTTAACTCCGACCTTAACTATCGGAATCATGAAGACGAGCGTTCTGAGAGCGCCGTCAGCAGAGGACGAGAGCACGATCGAAACGAGGAAGTTGACAGCTATTCTCTGAGCGAAGTTCATATCAAGAGCCTTGACAGCGGTCTTTATAGCTGCTGCGTTGCTCTCGGAGGTGAGCTCGGTGTGGAGATATCTGAACAGAACGACAAATGCATCTGCCGCATCGCCGTCGATGCTGACGAACCAGTTCTTGCCGCGGGCGATGCTCTCGTTTGCGGTGTAAACGCCGCAGCCGTAGAGATCCTTGATAGCGGAAGCGAACTTGTCCTTATCGAGATTTATCGAAAGGGTGACTGCGGGGGCGGTAACTTCGTCGTTTTCGTCAACCTTGGCGGCCTGGAGTTCGATGTCCTTGAGCTTGGGAGCGAGGATATTGTAGAGGCCCTCGGTGGTGAGGTCAACATTGATACTGCTGCCGAGACCCATGCCGAGCTTGCCTATGAGCTTGTGAATCTGAGTGTCGAGCAGACCGGTATCGACCGCATAAGCGACCTTCGGAAGGAGCTTGACAACCTCGGTGAGCGGAGACTCAGCGGAGGCGATGGTGTCGATAAGATTGAATACGGGAACGAGGATTCCGCAGATGCAAGCCACTCGAGTGCCTCTATATAGAGGTTGCCCTTATAAGTATACTCTGCGGCATAAGCCTTGTTGTAAGCTTCTGCCTTTTCGAGCCACGCAGCAAAATCTGCGATGTACTTAGGATCGTTCTCACCCTCTGCATAGCTGCCGGGCTTCGGCGCAAGGCCGGGGCTCTTCGGTTTCGTGGGCGCGGGATTAGCCTTGAGAAGATCGTTGTAGATAACATCGCCCATCAGCTTAAAGCCCTTGAAAGCATCGCCATTTACAGAACTGCTGATAATGCCGCGAGTCGAGCCGTAACCGCCCGCCATAACGCGGGTATTGTAATCGGCGGCTTTCCAGGCGGCTTTCTTGTCATCGACAGATATCTTTCTGTCCGCAATAGTCTTGGCAAGCTCAACGGCGTTGTCGATATACGCCGGAACATAGCCGAGAGTAGTGACAGCCTGAGCCGCGGCGTTGACATAGTGATCCTTCTTAGAGCCGGAAATTTCGGGATGGTTCTTGATGGAGATCTGGCGCTCTCTCATCACTACATCGTGGTAGAACACATCGAAAACAAGGACATTGATGCTTTCCTTATCGGAGTTGCTGAGAGCCTTGTACTCGGCAACGAGCTTCTCGTAAGCCGCAAGATCCTCTGCCGAAGGCTCGGCTTTGGTAACATCGCCGTCGAAAGCTTCAACATTCGCTTCAAACCTTGCAACGGCTTCTGACTTTTCCTGCGCGAAGACGTTAAGACCGACCGCCATTGCAGACATAAGCATGCACAGGCAGAGCATAACGCTCAGCGCTTTTTTAAATGTTTTCTTTTACTCTGTTCTCCTTTCGTTTTTGTGAAAACATTATAGACATTGTTATTCTTTGCTTCTTTTTGCTCCTTTGCAACAGTTTATATTATAACGTTAAGTTATAAATTCAGCTTTTAATATGCGGCACCGGCAAAGTACCGCAGTATTCATAAAATAATTCAGAACCACCGCAATATTATAATATTTACAAATAAGTAAAGTTATATCTTAAAGAAGTGTTATTAATTATTTGAGATATAAGGGGAATTGTTGAAATTCCCCTCGTTATTTAAAAATCAAGTCTCTCCCGTAGGCTCTGTTTTATCCCAACCTCACACACGATGCTAAGCCCGAGGAAGCAGTCCTCAAAAAAATCGCGACCGAGCTTGAACTCCGGCAGAAGATAAGGCTTCATTTTGCTCTTTATCAAACCTATGAGCTTGTCCGTATCCATGCCCTCGTCGAGCTCATATATAACTACCCTGCCCGGATTCATCAGCGCGATTATCGTCTGGAGGCGTTCGCTGCAAAAAGCTATGCGCTCGGATTCAATGTCCGGAGTGTGCAGCGGGATGTTTTCGACCTCGCCGGCAGCGCCCGACGCGCCGCAGAGCACCTCGCCGTTTGCGATTATTCCCGAACCGCTCTTGCGCTTGCCGTAGGCATAGAGAACGGTTATACCCTCCTGATAATTCGAATATTTTCTTGCCACATTCGTTGTGACATGCAGGTCGTTGTCAATAAGAACCGTCAGTCCGAATTTTTCATTCAGCCTCTTTGCAACATCGATATGGTTGAGCGACGGGAATGCCGCCGAGTCCATGACAACACCCTTGCAGACAACGCCCGAAACGGCTATCGCCGTCATGGCTATGAGCGGATCGGCCGCAACGCTTGTCATAACAAGATTCTCAAGCGTCGAAAGTACTTTTTCGTCACAAATCGGTATATTTCCGCTGCCGATAGTACGGCTTCTGAAATCATGGATTCTGTATGAAAGAACATCGGAGTCAAGATAAATCAGCAGAAAATGCATATAGTCCGCGTTAAGCTTATATACCTGCGCCTTACGCCCGCGTTCCGCACCTATAACTCCGTCCGGATTAATAATTCCCTCCGCAACACCGTAATCAATAGCTCGCGTCACGGTCGGCAGGCTCAGCCCGATGCTTTTGGCTATCTGCGGAATTGTCGCCTGCTTGTTTTTGTGTATGTATCCCCACACAGAGCGGTAATTAGTCAGCTTGACTATTGATGAATCAACTGTCTTGTTCAATGAATTGCGCCCCTCATTCGCTAATTAAAAAAACCTCGTTATTAATTAGATTATATCACCCGTACCTGCCTTTCGCAATATGCACTTTTGCCAAAAACGGACTTTTTAAATTATGCACAGTAAACAACGCAGAATCGCGAATGCAACACAATTATTGACACAGTGTCGAAGCAAGTATATAATTTCAGTATCAAATATCGGAGGGAACAGCATGGCAAAAGGGCTGCCGGATTCAAAGAAATATATAAAAGAAAAGCGGGCTCCCCTGCGCTTCGGCACGGACGGAAAATTCCGCATTTTGCATCTGACGGATATCCACGAAGTCGACCCGGAGATGGACGATGAGGAGGACAGACAGATACCGATAAACAAGAGCAAAGAGACGATAAATGTCATTCGCCGATGCATCGAAATTGCTAATCCCGATCTTATCGTTTTCGGCGGCGATAACATCAGCGGCTACTGGCAGGAGTTCACATATGAATATATGTATAATACTATCAAAAAGATAGTCGCGCCGATTGCGGAGAAAAATATCCCGCTCGCCATAGTTTTTGGCAATCACGATGCCGAGGCTCAGCCCAAATTGCCGTTTCTCGCGAAAGAGAATCAGATCTGTATATACGCCGAATACGAGAATTTCAGGAGCACGATGAACGACGAGGATGTCTCCGGCTGCGCGAATTGCAGTTTGCCTATTTTGTCTTCCGACGGCAAGCATATCGCCTGGAACATCTGGTGCATCGACTCGGGCGACTATGTCAGGGACGATGAGTTCAATGTTATAGACGACGCCGGATACGGCTTTGTAAAAAAAGATCAGATAGCATGGTACGAAAGACGCGCCGCCGAACTCAAGGCGCAGAACGGCGGAAAAGCCGTGCCCTCTCTGCTGTTTCAGCATATCCCCGTCATTCAGGAATATAACAACCTGAAAAAAGACCCGGACGGCGAATACAGCCTCGGCGCGCAGCACTACTCCGTCCCGGACGGCGCACTGCTCGAGGGCGAGATTCACGAATCCCCATGCCCGCCGCTCGAAAACGGCGACGAATTCGAGCGCTGGAAGAGAACGGGCGATATAGTCGCCGCATTCTTCGGCCACGACCATGTGAACACATTCACAATGGAAGTCGACGGCATAAAGCTCGTTCAGAGCCCCGGCGCGGGTTACCACTCCTACGGCGACAAACGCGGCGGCAGACTGATTATAATAGACGAAAACAAGCCGGATTCGTATGAGTCGGAATGCATTTTCATCGACAGAATAACACAAGGTGAGCTTAAATAAATTCAAATAAAGGACGGAGAACAGCTATGGACAAATACGCAAGATTCAGATATCAGCCCTGCATCCCGCTCGGCACGGACGGCAGAAAGGTCACAGGTTCGCCCGAGCACGCCGCGCTCTCGAGAAAGGCCGCCGGCGAGGGTATGGTTCTGCTCAAAAACAGGCTTCACACTCTGCCGCTCACGCGCGGAACAAGAGTCGCACTCTTCGGCAAGGCAACTATCGAATACATAAAGGGCGGCGGCGGAAGCGGCGACGTTTTCTGCGCCTACATCCGCAATGTCTATGACGGATTCAGTCAGAAGGAAACCGAGGGCAAGGTCAGCGTGTTCAAGCCGACCGTCGAGTTCTACAAAGAATACGTCAAGGAGGCGAGCAAGCGCATCCCGACCCGCGCCCAGATTGAGAAGATATGGGACAAGGTCAACGCCATGTCCTTCTGCAAAGAGAAAGACGATATAATCTACGACACCTTCGCGAGCATGCATGTTGCCGAGGCGCATATGCCCGACGAGCTCATAGCGGAGGCAGCCGCGAACGCGGATATCGCGATAATAACCCTCAGCCGCTTCTCCGCAGAGGGCGTTGACAGAAAGGCTATCCCCGGCGACTACTACCTTTCGGACACGGAGAAGAGCCTCATCGACCGAGTCGCTGCGGCGTTCCCGAACACAGTTATAGTCCTCAACTCCGGCGCAGTCGTTGACTGCGAGTATTTCGCGGACAACGAAAAAGTCGGCGCGATAATCTCCGGCTGGCAGGGCGGACTCGAGGGCGGCATGGCGATTGCAGACATTATCTGCGGCGATGTCAACCCCTCCGGCAAATTGGCGGACACTATCCCCGACTCCTACGACTCATATCAGAACGCGCAGGAGTTCCTGACAGGCTTCGAGCATCTCGATTATTTTGATGACATATATGTTGGCTACCGCTATTTCGAGACGATTCCCGGCGCCGCCGAAAAAGTTCGCTATCCGTTCGGCTTCGGTCTCTCTTATACTGATTTCGAGTTCAGCGGCGCATTCTGCGGCGAGAGCGACGGAAAGATAGTCGCCGCGGTGACGGTCAAAAACATCGGCAAAGTGCCCGGCAAAGAGGTCGTTCAGCTCTATTACAGCGCGCCGCAGGGCAAGCTCGGCAAGCCCGCAAAAGAGCTCGCCGCGTTCAAAAAGACGAAGCTTCTCTCCCCCGGCGAATCCGAGGCAATCGCGCTGAGCTTTGATATAAGCGACATGGCGAGTTTCGACGATCTCGGCAAGATAAAGAAATCAGCATTCGTACTCGAAAAAGGCACATACTCGTTCTATCTCGGAAATTCCGTCAGAGCGACAGAAAAGCTCCGCTACGACTTCGTGCTGAGCGAAGATATAATCACAAAAGAATCAAAGCCGCTCTGCAGACCGTTCAAGCTCGAAAAGCGTCTGCTCGCGGACGGCAGCTTTGAAAATCTCCCGACTGGCGAGCCTGTTTACACTCATGGCACGCACACTTCTATCGAAGCAACCGCGCCAAAAGATACAATCATGTTCGACGAAGTCGGCGAAAATATGACGCTCGACGAATTTATAAAGCAGTTCACCGTTGACGAGCTTATCGACTTTGTCGGCGGGCACCAGAATCAGCCCGGAGTCTGCAACACAGGCGCGTTCGGCGGCATGAAACGCCTCGATGTACCGCCCGTCCCGACTGCTGACGGGCCTGCGGGTCTGCGTCTCAACGCTTCAACGGGTGTGCCCACAACGGCATGGCCCTGCGCAACGCTTCTCGCGTGCACATGGAACACGGATCTCATTGAAGAAGTCGGCGCGGCAGGCGGCGCTGAGCTGCGAGAAAACAATCTCGGCGTGTGGCTCGCGCCCGCGATGAACATCCACCGCAATCCCCTGTGCGGACGCAACTTCGAGTATTTCTCCGAGGATCCCCTCCTCGCCGGAAAGTGCTGCGCCGCCGATGTGCGCGGCATCCAGTCGCAGAAAATCGCCGCATCTGTAAAGCACTTTGCCTGCAACAACAGGGAGTCGAACCGCTTTGAATGCGATTCCAGAGTTTCCGAGCGCGCGCTCAGGGAGATTTATCTGCGCGGCTTCGAGATATGTGTCAAAGAGGCCGACCCGTGGACAATTATGTCCTCCTACAATCTCATCAACGGCTGCCACACTTCGGTGAGCCATGAATTGCTCACCGAGATGCTCCGCAATGAGTGGGGCTTCAAGGGCATGGTCACGACAGACTGGGGCGTCCACAGCAGCCACTCCGACGAGGTTCTCGCCGGGAACGATGTCAAGATGGGCGACGGCGAGCCCGAGGAGCTGAAAGCGGCATTTGAAAGCGGCAAGATAACCCGCGCCGACCTTGAGACGAGCGTCAGACGCATACTCGAATTGACGATGAAAGTCGCGGAATAAATCAGATTTAAAGCAAAAGCAGTCGCCCCCGCGGCTGCTTTTGCATGTTCGGGCTATATTACGCACGTTTTGTCTGCGGCTTTTGGCAAAAATCGACATTGCAAAATCTATTCTTCAATGATATACTTTAATTATTAATGTAGCGTTATCAATCGTTGATGGGGACTGCCACAAGCCTGTCCGCAAAAGCCGGGGATGCCTTTTTTCCACCTTTTGTGCATCGTCTTTCCCCTGCGGTCGGATTATCTCCGTTTTGTGCACCCGCAGGCGACATTTTACGGGCAGAGCGGCGGATAAATAACGAAAAGAATTCAGTCTTTTGGTTATTTGATTGATAACGCTACGTTATAAATATTTCAGGCGGTCGGTGATTTTTCGCCCGCCGTTATTTTCTTGATGTTTTTCGCCGCCATTGCGGATTTTTCGCAAAATATATAACTGTATATATAACAAACCGCTGATTTCAAACGCCTGCGGACGGCGCTGATCAGCGGTTTACTATATGTAGAATTTTAAAGAAAAATCAATACGAGCATCAAATTCAGGATTTTCTCCACACCATCTTGTCAACAATGCCGGTATATGACTGAATGATTTTTACTACTCTGCCGCTCACGCTTTCATCTGTATAATCTGCAACAGGGACGCCAAAATCCGAATTTTCATTCATTTCAACAGCCAACTTTACCGCGCGTAGCAACTCCGTTTTATCTATCCCTGCAAGCACGAAGCAACCTTTTTCAAGAGCCTCCGGCCGTTCCGTAGATGTTCTTATACAGACCGCAGGAAAAGGTTTTCCGATACTCGTAAAGAAGCTGCTTTCTTCGGGCAGCGTGCCACTGTCGGAAACGACCGCAAAGGCATTGAGCTGAAGCTTGTTGTAATCGTGAAAGCCAAACGGTTCATGGCATCTGACGCGGCTGTCGAGAACAAACCCGCTCTTTTTCAGTCTCTCCCTACTCCTCGGGTGGCACGAATACAGTATCGGCATATCATACATCGCCGCGAGTTCATTTATTGCAGAAAACAGCGACAGAAAATTTTTCTCTGTATCAATATTTTCTTCCCTGTGGGCAGAGAGTAATATATATTTTCCTGACTGCACATCTAATTTTTCAAGCACATTGCTTTTCTCTATCTCTGCGAGGTTTGCGCGGAGCACTTCAGCCATTGGGGAGCCGGTCACATACGTTCTCTCTTTCGGAAGTCCGCACTCGGCAAGATATCTGCGCGCGTGCTCAGAATAAGCCATGTTCACATCGGAAATTATATCAACTATGCGTCTGTTAGTCTCTTCCGGCAAGCACTCATCCTTGCACCTGTTTCCGGCTTCCATATGGAATATCGGGATATGGAGTCTCTTTGCCGGTATTGCCGAAAGGCAGGAATTCGTGTCGCCGAGTATAAGGAGTGCATCCGGCTTTATTTTCTGCATTAACTTATAGGAATAATTTATTATGTTGCCTATCGTCGCGCCGAGGTCATCTCCGACGGCATCCATATACACATCGGGATCATCGAGCTTTAAATCATGAAAAAACACACCGTTCAGGTTGTAGTCGTAATTCTGCCCGGTATGCGCAAGTATGCAGTCAAAATATTTTCTGCATTTGGTTATCACGGCAGAAAGTCTGATTATCTCAGGTCTCGTGCCTATTATTATCAGAAGCTTCAGCTTTCCGTTATTTTTAAAGCTTATATTTTCAAAATCTTTCATCTTTCCACCGCCTCTCCGAATGTGTCCGGGTGTAAAGGATCAAACTGTTCATTCGCCCACATAAGCGTTATTAAATCCTCATTATCACTGAGATTTATTATATTGTGCGTATATCCGGGAAGCATACGCACAGCTTCTATCTTTTCTCCGCTCACTTCGAAATTCAATATCTCATCCGACCCTATTCGTCGTTCCTGTATCAGCGCATGACCAGAAACCACAATAAATATCTCCCATTTACTGTTGTGCCAGTGCTCGCCCTTTGTTATGCCGGGTTTTGATATATTGACGCTGAACTGTCCGCAATTGGCGGTTTTCAACAGTTCCGTAAAGCTGCCGCGAGCGTCAACATTCATTTTCAAAGCGGAAATTGCTTTTTCACGCGGCAAATACGACAGGTATGTGCTATACAGCTTTTTTTCAAAGCTTCCTGCCGGGATATCCGGCATCACGAGCGTGTCCGGCTGACTCTTGAATGTGTTGAGAATCTCAACTATTCTGCCGAGCGTAACATGATGAGTTATCGGCACGGTGCAAAATTTACCGCTGTCCGATTCAATCGTGTTTGCTCCCTCGAAATTACATCTGTGTTCTTTTGCGTTTATGACATCTAACATCTCACCGACAAGATCGTCAATATAAAGCAGCTCCAACTCTATATCCGGATCGCTGACGCTTATAGGCAAATCATTTGCAATATTATTGCAGAATGTCGCTACGACGCTGTTATAGTTAGGGCGGCACCACTTACCGAAAAGGTTCGGAAAGCGATATACGAGTACGCGTGCGCCCGTTCTGCTTGCATAGTCAAGGAACAGATTTTCCGCCGTAAGCTTTGATTTACCGTATTCACTGTTTGCATACCGCCCTGCAAGAGTTGCCTGAACTGATGACGAAAAAACGACCGGACAAGTATTGTTATGCTTTTCGAGCAACCCAATCAGCTCTGATGTGAATCCCACATTTCCTGTCACAAATTCGCTGCTGTCCTTCGGTCTGTTTACTCCGGCAAAGTCAAAAACAAAATCGGTATCTTTGCAAAATCTTTCAAGCTCAGCGGAATCTGTACCGATGTCATACTCAAAAATATTATCTATTTTGAGTTCCGGTCTTGTGCGATCCTTGTTGTCCCTGATATTCTTTAACGACTCAACAAGGTTTCTCCCAACAAACCCGCGAGCTCCCGTAACAAGTATATTCATCAGCAGTCTCCCCCAAATAGTTTGAGCTTTCTGAGCAAATTCTTCATACCTTCCACATCGAGCCTCTGTGTGTTGTGAGATGTATATTGTTCGACAGTCTCAAGAGCTTTGCTTCCATTTTTAAAATAGTTGTCATAATTAAGATCACGGTTATCCGCATGTATGCGGAAAAATCCTGGAAGATCCTCTGCTCTGAGCATTTCCTCCTCTGTTACAAGCACCTCATAGACCTTTTCGCCGTGGCGTGTGCCTATAACGGACATCCCGACATCAGATTGCCTCAGCTCAAGTATAGCGCGCGCAAGCGTTTCAATTGTTGCAGCCGGAGCCTTTTGGACAAACAAGTCGCCCTGCCCCGCATTTTCGAATGCATAAAGCACAAGATCCACTGCATCATTGAGTGTCATCATAAACCGTGTCATATCAGGGTTTGTGACAGTAAGCGGTTTACCTTCCTCTATCTGCTCGCAGAACAGCGGAATGACCGATCCGCGCGACGCCATAACATTTCCGTAACGTGTCAGGCACAGCACGGGATCATCTGCCAGCATCTGCCGCGATCGAGCTATGACATTTTTCTCCATCACGGCTTTTGTCATGCCCATAGCATTTATCGGATATGCCGCTTTGTCAGTAGAAAGAAACACCGCCTTTTTGACATGGTTTTCCACGCAGGCATCTATAACATTATTCGAACCGATAACATTGGTCTTTACCGCCTCCATCGGATAGAACTCGCAGGACGGAACCTGTTTAAGTGCCGCGGCATGAAACACATAATCCACTCCGCGGAACGCAGGAGCTATAGAACGGTAATCGCGAACATCTCCTATGTAAAATTTGATTTTATTTGCACTGTCCGGATATGCCAGTTGATAAGCATGCCGCATATCATCCTGCTTTTTTTCATCGCGGGAAAGTATTCTTATTTCCTCTATGTCGGTTTCCAAAAAACGGTCAAGTACAGCATGTCCGAAGCTGCCGGTTCCGCCGGTAATTAAAAGGGTTTTTAAAGAAAACAAACTCACAGGTATAACTCCTTTTCAAACATTTCAATCACTAAAAATATTAATTATCACTATATGGTTACCACAAGCATTAAAATAGCTCTTCATTACTTTTCTTTATCTTTCAAATTGAATACCATTTCAGCTAATGATACTGCTCTAAGTTTCACTCTATTTGATATTGCTATTATTAACTTTCTAATTGAAAATAGCTCCGATACTCTATTACGAAGATATTCGAGCAATGCGCATAACAAAAACACAAATAGCGCTATTCCCAAAAGAAAAAGAATCAAAAACGGACTCTGAACATAATTACCAGGCCTCAATAGTTTTTCTCATAAGAAAGCTCTTATCTCTGGTTGTTCATGAATCAAATAAACACCAAAAGTAAGTGATGATAATAGAGTCACCACTTTTTGAGCTAATCTGTTTGTAATGCTGAGGCCTTCAAAAAAGCGAAACAGACTGGCTGAAGCAATCACCATAGTAATAGAACTATATGATAAAAAAATACTATCCCCCATGGATTCTCCAACTATCTTGCTTGTAAACAATCCCATGCCTATCTTCCATATGGCAGAAAAGAGACACACTAAAAAATAACATAAAAAATAACGCAGTTGAGTCCTCTTTGCTGGATACAGCCTAAAATATGCTGCAATCATATATAGAAACGCAAAGAATAATGGATCATAGCTATTTGTTGAAGTAAATTTCTTCCAA
>OICL01000197.1_pt1 | contig 37367 bp, 38 predicted proteins | sample 1581231 | NCBI WGS metagenome assembly OICL01 (sample SAMEA3882542, study PRJEB24775) | human gut metagenome | biome: human-associated habitat; feature: intestine environment; material: feces | place: Netherlands | collected 2009/2010 | reverse complement strand
AACGCACATTTAGTATTCTTACTATACTATCATCTTGCGCTTGTGTTCAAGTATCGCAGGTGGGTTTTCGAGGAAAAGGAAGTGGCATGGTGGCAAACAGAGCATATAAATTCAGAATATATCCCAATGATGAACAGAAGATTTTGTTTGCTAAGACTTTTGGCTGTGTGAGAATGGTATACAATCATTGGCTTGATAGAAAGATTCGTCAGTATGAGGAGAACAAGACGAACGTAACATATACCATTTGTGCAAAAGAAATGGCTGCAATGAAGAAAACAGAAGAATACGGATTTTTAAAGGAAGTAGATAGTATCGCATTACAACAAGCGCTCAGGCATCTTGATACGGCATTTCAGAACTTTTTCAAACAGCCGAAAACAGGTTTTCCACGGTTCAAATCAAAAAAGCGGAATAAAAGCAGCTATTCCACGGTCTGCATCAATGGGAACATAACTCTGTCTAATGGATATTTGAGATTACCTAAGATTGGTCAAGTCCGCTTAAAACAGCACAGGATTATTCCAGAGGAATACAGACTGAAATCTGTAACAGTAAGTCAGACACCAAGCGGAAAATACTATGTTTGTATACTTTATTATGATTATCATAGGATGGGTATCGGTGGATATTTATTATAGCGTAATCTATACAAAATATGCAAGGTACGCAAGAATCTATAAAAGAAGCTACCGAGATATATACAAACCAGAAAAAGTAAGACAATCCATATTATCTGACTTTGAAAGAAATGCTGCACCAACATCCAAAAAGATATACTGGGATAAAGAAGACCGGAAGTTCTGGGATTTTTATGAAAAGCCAGAAGGAAAAAATCTGAACATCCTTGCTTTTGCAGAAACTTCGATGATAACGAATAAAGATATCTATCAAATAAGAAAAACACTTCGAAAGTTCAGGCGAAGCAAGCAGGAACAAGATCCTGGAATGAAAGAAATATACGGTGTCTTCTGGTTTGATGTGAAAGATATAAGCTGGGGCATGGAAGAGCAGAAGGTAAAAGGACTTTCCCAGATTTCCTGCATCAATATCCGGTTTGCACACCAGATTACCGGTTGTGCGGATATGGTGATTCCGTATGTGACGGAAGATGGAAAACTGTGCCATACACTCATTATTTCCCCACCGGGCTGTGGGAAAACAACATTGCTGCGGGATCTGGTACGACAGATTTCTGATGGCTGGGAGACCTTTCCGGGCAATACGGTAGGCGTGGTGGATGAACGGTCAGAGATTGGTGGCAGTTATCAGGGAATTCCGCAAAACGATGTGGGAATCCGTACCGATGTGCTGGACTGTTGCAGCAAGGCGGAAGGGATGGTCATGCTGCTTCGCTCAATGGCTCCGCAGGTGATCGCCGTGGATGAGATCGGCAATTATGAAGATATCCGTGCCATCGAGATGACACTAAACAGCGGATGCAAACTTCTGGCAACGGTTCACGGAAGTTCGATCGATGAGATCCGGAAAAAACCGCTGCTGGAACGACTGATAAAAGAACATGTTTTTGAACGCTATATCATCCTGCAAAAAGAAACGGCAGGAAAGATTGGAAAAGTCCGGGAAATCTATGATGAACGGGGAACCTGCCTGTACCAGAGGCAGAGATCTGTGTGTTAAAAATCAGCGGTGCTCTGCTGGTATTTTTCGCCGGCTGGGGCATGGGAAACTGGAGAAGCAGACAGTATCAGCAGCGGATCAAAGACTTGCAGATATTACAGTTGATCATCAGCTGCCTGATCGGTGAAATTTCCTATGCGAGAAATACACTGCCGGAAGCATTTTCCAGGATCAGCGAGAAAGTGGCGTCCCCCTTTCAGGAATATCTGCAATCTGTTGCGAAACGGCTGAAAGAGCAGACCGGCGAAGCCTTTGTACGGATCCTGAAAGAGCAGGAGCAGACGGTGCGGCAAAAAACCAGTCTCCGGGAAGAAGACTGGGACCTGTTTTTACAGACCCTCGGGCATCTTGGATATCTGGATGCAAAGATGCAGATACAGCTTCTTGAGAGCGGAAGGACAGAACTTGCAATGCGGGAAGAAAAACTGCAGCATCAGCTGCCGGAACAGAAAAGAGTGTGGCAAAGCCTCGGGATCCTGGGGGGAGCCTTTCTGGTGGTGATCCTTATCTGAGACGGGAGGCGGTTGTGGAAGTCGGGATTATATTTAAAATCGGTGCAGTGGGGATTCTGGTATCCGTCCTGAGTCTTGTGTTAAAACACAGCGGGCGGGAAGATCAGGCATTTTTAACCAGTCTTGCCGGGCTTGTGCTGGTATTGTTTTGGGTACTCCCCTATATTTATGATCTTTTTGAAACCGTAAAAAAATTATTTGCCCTGTAGGCAGGCGGGGAGGATGGCGATATGGAAATTATCCGGATCGGTGCGGCGGGTATCGCCTGTGTACTGGCTGCGATCTTTATGAAAACAGCAAAGCCGGAATACTCGGTTTATCTGACAATGGCGGCCGGACTCTTTATTCTGGCATTTGCGGTGGGAAAGTTCAGTTATCTGTATGAATCCCTGAAAAAAATACAACAATATGTACCTGTAGATACTACATATATGAATATCCTTATGAAAATGATCGGTATCACCTATATCGGTCAGTTCTCGGCAGGAATCTGTAAGGATGCGGGCTATTCCGCAGTAGCGGGACAGATCGAGATCTACGAACGCCTGGCAGTACTGGCGATCAGTATGCCGATTCTTACCGCACTGCTGGAGACGATCCATGGGTTTCTGGGATAGGAAAAAGAGTGGGAAAATACTGAAAATGGCAGTCTTCAGTCTGTTCCTGCTCTTTTTTTGTACCCAGATCTGTGTGTATGCTGCAGAAAATCAGGACTTTTCACGAGAGGAAGAAGCACTGGGAGAACTGGATCTGAAAGAGGTGGAGATGGCGGTGGATCAGCTTCTGGAAGAAAAGCAGAGTATGCGAGGGATGATCCGGGACATCCTGAAAAGCGGACAGGCATTTTCCGCTGAGCAATGGAAAGCAGTGATCCAACAGGGCGTGTGGGATGCCATGGGAATCCAAAAAGAAACCTGCGTGCACATTCTGGTGCTGGTGCTTCTGTCAGCAGTGTTCTGTCATCTGTCAGGTGTTTTTCAGAACAATCAGATCGGAGATATTTCTTTTTATATGATATATCTGTTGTTATTTTTACTGCTTCTGCAGGCATTTGATGAGATGACCGGTCAGATGGAAAGACTGCTTGAGGGTGTGGCGGTATTTATGAAAGCATTGCTTCCGGCGTATTATATTGCGCTGACCGGGGCATGCGGTGTGGCAACTGCGACAGCATTTTACCAGATGATTCTGATTCTGATTTTTCTCACAGAGAAGATCCTGTTACTTTTTCTTCTTCCGGCGATCCGGATGTATCTGGTGCTGGAACTGATCAATTTCCTTACAAAAGAAGAATTCTTATCAAAAATGACCGAACTTTTAAAGAACGGAATCCTCTGGGCATTGAAATCCATGATCGGCGTGATTGTGGGAATCCAGCTGATTCAGCGTATGATCTCACCGGCTGTTGATACCTTGAAGCGATCAGTGATCGGCAGGACAGCCGGAGCGATTCCCGGAGTGGGGAACCTGTTTTCCGGGGTTACGGAAGTAGTACTCGGATCGGCAGTGCTGATTAAAAACGGTCTTGGTGCAGCGGCGATCGTGATCCTTCTGCTGGCGGGTGCAGCGCCTCTTTGCCGAATGGGAATCAGCGCACTTGCCTATCAGTTTCTGGCTGCTGTGGTGCAGCCGGTGACGGACAAGCGGATGGTAGGGTGCATCCACACGATGGGAGAGAGTCTTGGGCTGCTGGTGAGGCTTCTGCTGACCATGGAGATTCTGTTTTTGCTGACCATAGCGATTCTGGCAGGTTCCCTGCAATAAAAAGGGAATTACAAAAAGACGGAGGGAGGAACAACATTGGAATGGCTTGCCCGGTGGGTGCGCAATCTGGCGTTTTATTTTATTTTCCTTTCAGTACTGATGAACGTGATCCCACAGGGAGAAGAACGAAAATATATCCGCTTTTTTATGGGACTTTTGCTGATATTGGTATTGATCCAACCGTTATTGATCGCCGGACAACTGGAACAGATACTCTCCTGGGAGACACTTTCGGAAGGAATCCGGCAGGAATATGAGGACTTTTCAATGGAGAAAAAATACCTGGAACAAGAAGGAAAGGATTATGTACAGAAAAACTGCCAGAAAGAGATGGAAAGACAGATAAAAACACTGCTGGAGCAGCTGTCTTACGAGAGCACTGAAGTAAGGGTGGACTTTTTTAACGGGGAGGAACTGGATGTGAAAGAGATCCGTTGTGTGATCCGGCGTGCGGACGGGAATCCCCCCGGAGAAGGTGAGCCTGACCAGGTAAAAAGAAAACTTGCACAAGTCTATAATCTTCCGGAAGGGAATATAAATATAAAGATACAGGAGTAGACTATGAAGGAGAGAGTGTTTGCAGCAGTCAGGGAGATGAAACGGGAGCAGTGGCTGATCTGTGGGCTGGCAGGTCTTTTACTTCTTGTGATTGCCGCTCCTGTAAAACAAAAGGAGCAAAAAAAGACACAGGAAAAGACAACGGTCTCGCAGACACAGGAGCAGACCGACGATCAGATCCGGCAGTCTTATGAAAAACAGCTGGAGAGCGTGCTGTCGCAGGTAGAGGGTGTGGGTGCAGTACAGGTGGCGGTGGCGATGGAATCTACCGGGAAGAAACAGGTGGAAAAAGACAGTCCGGAGGATACCAGTACTTCCAGTGAAAAAGAAGATTCCGGGACGCAGCGGAGCAGTCAGACGGTAACCACGGGGGAAACTACAGTATACGAGGATACCGGAGACGGGGGACAGACACCCTATATATCCTCAAGTACCTATCCGGAGATCCGCGGCGTGATCGTCGTGGCACAGGGAGGCGGCAATCCGGTGATCGTACAACAGATCCAGGAGGCGGTGATAGCATTGTTTCACGTCGAAGCCCACGAAATCAAAGTGTTAAAAATGAAATGAGACCCGTCAAAATGAATAAAAAGGAGAGCAGCAGTGAAAAAAATATTTAAAAAGAATCAGATCATTATCACGGCTCTGGCAGTAATGATTGCTGCAGCAGGCTATATCAGCTATTCCGATGCACAATTAAAAGGGAAAAAAGATAAGACTGCAAAGACCGAGACCTCCAGTGAGACGGAAACTTCGGTCAATATGGATCAGGTTCTGCAGGATATGGAAAATCTGGATCTTGATGTTACGGATGAAACCGGTGCGGCGACTGCCGGCGATGGTACAGATGCCACGGCTTCCGGTGAAGAATCATCCGGCACAGAATCACAGCCCCAGGAGACACCGGGGGAGGCTGTTCTGACAGGTGCTTCTACATATATGGCCCAGGCGCGTATCGAACGGGAACAGATTCGCTCCCAGAATAAAGAATCTCTGTTATCGATCATCAACAACGAAGCCCTTTCCGAGACAGAAAAAGAAAGTGCAATCGCCAGTATGGTAAATATGACTGATCTTGTGGAGAAAGAAGCTGCGGCAGAACTGCTTCTCGAAGCGAAAGGATTTCCTGATGTGGTTGTGAATTTGACCGGAGAGACAGCAGATATTGTAGTACCGGATACCAAGGTGGACGATGCCAGCAGAGCGCAGATCGAGGATATCGTAAAACGGAAAACCGGTATTGCGGCAGAAAATATTGTGATCACGCCGATGAGCAGCCAGACGGAAGACGGAACACAGGAAAATCAGTAAAAGGATCTGCTTGTAAATTAAAATAAAGGGTGCTACGATGGATAGAGAATACAAAAAACGGTGATGTATACAAATGAATGAACAACAACATCTGGAAGAAGTAATCGGACGTTTTCTGCAAAACACCCGGGAAAACGAAGAAATATCAAAAGAGGAAGCAATCTATCTGAAACGCAGGATCCGCCCCGCCATGGAATATCTGATCGTACAGGAAAATATCGATGGAATGAAAAAAATGGCAGACAGGGGATGGTTTGGAGAGCAGGAACTGAACGGTTTTCTGACCAGGGCGGGAGAAATGAAAAAATGGAATGCCTTCCGTGTATTGCTGGCGTGGAAGAACCATATTTCAACAAAAGAAAAATCTCCGAATACAGCGACGAAACAGGAGCTGATCACCAGCCTGATGAAACACTGCAAAAATGAGTTATGCTGGCGGTATCCGGAGCTTGGCAGGGCGCTGCTGGAGCTCCGGGTGCAGCCGGATGAGCAGGTAACCGCTATGAGGACAGACGGGGAGAGCCTGTATGTGAATCCGGAGTATATGATTTACCGTTTCGGAGAGAATCCGGAGAACGTATATGAAGAATATCTCCGGTTGATTCGTCAGTGCATCGAGATGCCGGAAAGTTTCGGAAAAGAGACAGAGAAACAGAAAGCAATTTGTAAAAAATGGAAAGAGATCGCAAAAGAACTTGCGATTACCTATGGCGCAGGAGGAAAACGAAGAGGCGAGAATCGTGGTGGTCAGAAAGAAGAACTTTCCGAAATTGAGAAAGGAAAATATGACTACCGACGGTTTTTACGCCGTTTTACTGTTACAAGAGAGGAGATGAAACTGGATCAGGATGCCTTTGACCCGGTTGCTTATTATTATGGGATGGAACGGTATGGAAATCTTCCCATGATAGAGCCTCTCGAAACCCGGGAGGGGAACCGGCTGGAGGAACTGGTAATTGCCATAGATACCTCCGGATCCTGTAAAAAAGAAATGGTAGCCCGTTTCCTTGGAGAGACCAGAAGGATTCTGGAGGAAAAGGAAAATTTTTTCGAGAACTGGAAAGTATGCCTGATCCAGTGTGACAGTTTTATTCAGGAAAAAGTGATGATCCATTCCGCAAAAGAATGGGAAGCGTACCGGGAACAGCTGGTGATCCACGGAAGAGGAGGAACCGATTTTCGCCCGGTGTTCGAGGAAGTAGAACGGATGCGGGAGAAAAGAGAATTCAGCGACCTGAAAGCACTGATTTATTTCACCGACGGTGACGGGATCTATCCGGAGAAGAAGCCGGATTATGAGACAGCATTTGTATTTGTAAAAAAGAGTGAGAAGATGGACCGGGTACCGGGATGGGCAAAAAAACTGCTGGTGACAGAAAAATAATACAGGGGAAAGAGAAAACGGATGAATATCAAAGAAGCAAAAGAAACGATACAATATACGCTGCAGGCATATTTTCAGAAAGATGAAAGCGGGTATCCACTGGTTCCGTTGCGTCAGCAAAGGCCGATTCTGCTGATCGGACCTCCGGGAATCGGAAAGACAGCAATCATGGAACAGATCGCCGGAGAATGTGGGGCAGGGCTGGTAGCATATACGATGACCCATCATACAAGACAGAGCGCCATGGGACTTCCGAAGATCGTGGAGCGTACATTTGATGATGCACAGGTCAGCGTGACGGAATATACGATGAGTGAGATCATCGCTTCTATTTATGCCTGCATGGAGAAAACCGGGAAAAAGAGAGGAATTTTATTTCTGGATGAGATCAACTGTGTCTCAGAGACACTTGCTCCGGTGATGCTGCAGCTTCTCCAGGACAAAACGTTTGGAAACCAGAAGCTTCCACCGGACTGGCTCATCGTAGCAGCGGGCAACCCGCCGGAATACAACAAATCTGTGCGCGAGTTTGACATCGCGACGCTGGACCGTGTCCGAAAGATCGTGCTGGAGCCGGATCTCGATGTCTGGATGGAATATGCATTGCTCTATCAGGTACATGGCAGTATCCGGTCGTATCTGGAAGCACACAGAGATCGTTTCTATCGGATCCGTCAGGAGGACGGAAAAAAACAGTTTGTGACGGCACGGGGATGGGAAGATCTGTCTGCAGTGCTGAAAAGTTATGAAAAAATGGGATTTCCGGTAGAAAAAATGCTGGTGGAGCAGTATCTTCAGGAAGAAAAGACAGCAGCCGAATTTTTTTCGTATTATCAGATTTATCGGAAGTACGGACAGGATTACCGGATCAGACAGGTTCTGGACGGAAGCCTTTCGGATGCGGAACGGGAGACGATCACCCGGATGGCACAGGAGGGAACACCACAGGAGCGTAGTATGGTACTGGCGTTTCTGCTGGCTGTGCTGGATCAGAACATCGAACAGTTTTTCAGGGAAAGTCAGATACAGAAAGTGCTGACAGAAAGTTGCAGACAGCTCGGTATTTTCCGGGAGAATGATGCAGAAAAGACATTCGGAGACTGGATCGAGAGCAGAGAAAAAAGTTTGCAGATCCGCACAGAACGGGAACTGATCCGAAGAGAAGAGAGGCAGACCGAAGAGGCGGTGTTGAAGATACTGTGGAAGATTGACCAGCAGGCAAAAGCAGACCATGAGAGCGGGCAGGAAGCACTGAACCGACGGCTGGAACAGGCCTGTGAGGAAGAAACAAAGCGGTGTGACGAACAGCAGGAGCGCATCTCGCAGAATCTGGAACGGGGATTTGCATTTCTGGAAGAAAGTTATGGTACAGGGGCAGAGCTGACGTTATTCGCAGCGAATCTCACAAGGAATGACCGGATCCGAAAGTTCCTCGGAAGCTATGGCTGTCCTGCCTATACCGAATATGAACAACAGCTGATTGGCGGAGAAGAAGTGCTGAAAAACAGATGCTGTGATATAGCAGACAATCAGTAAAATAGATAAGATCAGGAAAAACCGGCAGGAAGCGGGAAAAACCTGCCGGTTCTTTTAGATTCACGCGAGCAATGCGCCGAAGTCCGTGCTTGCATGAGACCTAATAAGCATAAAAAGTAGCGCATTATAATGTTTGAAAATTCAGAAAAGATATGTTACTATAAAAATACATATAGAATAATTTCAGCAACATAATATGCATAAGAACAGAAAATATCCGTCCATGCTTATTTTTTTTGATAAATACTTCTGAAAAAGCAACTAAATACTTCTGAAATATACTTCTAATAAAGTTTCCAAATTACAGGTAAAATAATATCAATATGTAATGACGGAAAAGAGGTGTATTTGCTTGCAGCTAGAGGAGTATATAGCTGACAATATGATAGAATTATGTGAAAAGCGTGGAATCAGCAAATACCGGCTGGCGCAGATGACAGGAATTGCCCAGTCTTCACTGGGAAGAATTATGGCAAAAGAAAGTCTGCCATCTTTGCCTACGCTTGAGAAAATCTGTGAAGCTCTGGACGTAACCTTGTCGCAGTTTTTTTGTGAAGGAGATCCGGATGACCTGACACAGCCGCAAAGCGAAGTCCTTGCGATATGGAATGATCTGAGTGTGCAGGAACAGGAAGTGGTACTTGCGATGCTCCGTGGTCTGCAAAAGTGATAGAAACAGTTCGATTGTATATAAGGTGGACTGTTTCTTTTTTATTACATTTTATTCGAAAGAAGTTGCTGGAGACAGATATTAGAGATCGGGAAATGAGATTGCGGGGGAAACTCTTATGGAGACATCAAAAAAGAAAATCGATATTCTGGAACATATAATAGCTGCGGTTGCAGGTGCGTATTATAATATTAATCTGACCAGGAATCTGGTTCCCGGTCAGATGTATCAGGCAGTGGATGGAAAAGAATATAACGTCAATGAAATGACCGGTCTTCCGGCTGATGCAAAATTCAGTGAAGTAATTGACTACTGGGGAAAACGGTTGTCTGAAAAGGAGAAAGAGGCTTATTATGCATTTTTTGATATTCCGGTGCTTCTGAAACATTATGAAAAAGGAGAGACGCATGTAACACATACATACTGGACACAAACGATCCGGCAAAGACCGATGCTGGCAGAACATCATATTGTGATGTATGAGGATGAAGAAAACGGAGATATCCTGGCGATTTCTTATATACGGGATATAACGGAAGAATTTCATGAGAATGCAGTAAAGATCGAAGCGGAAAACCTGAACAAAAGACTGAGAAAGGAAAAGGAACATGCCGTATCTGCCAATGAGACCAAAGGACGTTTCCTGTCATCGATCTCTCATGATATCCGTACGCCGTTAAATGGTATTCAGGGGATGTTACGGATTGCGGATGCTTTTCCGGACAATATGAAAAAGCAGAAAGAGTGCCGGGATAAGATATGGATCGCATCCAATTATCTGGTATCGCTAGTGAATAATGTGTTAAATATGAACAGGCTGGAAAATTCGACGATTGAACTTTCGGAGAAACCATTTGATCTGATCGATCTTCTGATGGAGATTATCGCGATGACGAATATTCAGATTGATGCACAGGGTTTGCATTCGGTTGTAGACTGGAAACCGGGATATATCAATCATCGCGATCTGATCGGAAGTGAGGAAGGAATCTCAAGGATCCTGCTGAATCTGAACAGCAATGCGATCAAATATAACAAAAAGGGCGGAACCGTTTACTGTCGTTGTAAAGAACTGAGATGCGACGGTGAGACTGCGTGGTTTGAATTTGTTACCGAAGATACCGGTATTGGAATGGAAGAGGAATTCCTGCGTCATGCATTTGAACCATATACGCAGGAACAGCATATTTCTTTAAACAGTATTAACGGTGTGGGACTGGGACTTACGATCGTCAAGAAAACGGTGGCTCTGATGGGCGGTACGATCCAGGTGGAAAGTAAGATCAACGAAGGAACTCGTTATACGATCGTTCTTCCGTTTAAAGTGGATCATCATCCGAAAATCGATGACGATCCGATGGAACATCTGTCATTGAAAGGAAAGAAAGCACTTCTGGCAGAGGATAATAATCTGAATATGGAAATTGCAAGATTTCAGCTGGAGCAGGAGGAGATAGAAGTGTTTACCGCATCCAACGGTAAGGAAGCGGTGGAAATGTTTGAGGCATCACAGCCCGGATTCTACGACATTATCCTGATGGACATTATGATGCCGGTGATGGATGGTCTGGAGGCAACGCGTCGTATCCGAAGCATGAACCGCAGGGATGCTATGACGATTCCTATTGTTGCCATGAGTGCAAATGCTTTTCAGGAGGATGTTGAGAAAAGTCTTGCAGCCGGTCTGAACGAGCATCTGACAAAACCGCTGGATGAGAAAAAATTGACGGAGACGATGAAAAAATATTTGGGGAATAAGATGAGGTAGGAAAACTGGGCTGTTACAGAAAATAAAGAATTCTGTGACGGCCCAGTTCCTTTGAAAATAAATTCGTTCTCTGTACAGTTCCGTTGTTTTGATTTACAATAAACATATCGAACAGAAGGAAGGGATAAAAAGATGCCAATCAGAAAAGCGAAAGAGAAAGATTTATCAAGAATCGCAGAAATATTTATCTGCAATAACAGAATCAACTATTTTCCGATATTCAAAGATGAGAGCTACTCATTCGGTGAGTTGCAGGTTGTTTCCTTTATAGATAATTACCTGAAAAAAGACGAGGTCTTCAAAAATCTCTATATATATGATGACGGACTGATCCGTGGCTTTATCCAGATGAACGGAACAGAAATCTGTAAGCTGTATGTGGATCCATGGTTTCAGGGCAGAAAAATCGGTCATGAACTGATAACATTTGCGGTGGAACAGTTTGGTGCAGATCATCTGTGGGCACTTGAAAAAAATGCTCGGGCACTTGCATTTTACCGGCATCACGGCTTTGCGCCGACAGGAAAGAGAGAATTCGAAGAAGGGACAACGGAGTATATTGTGGAACTCAAAAAAAGAAACAAACGGTGATTAGTCCATGATTGAAAACTGTATTCAGCGGCTTTTCATGTGCAGGCGGCTTCCGAATATAATAATGTTATAATGTGGTTGGAAAAGAGAAATGAGGTGAAAGCATATGATGTATCCATATATGATATTGGCAGATGAAACGGAGATTATTCATTCTCAGATTATTGAAAAAGATGGGATGAAAAAAATCATAGTGAATTTTGAACGTCCGACAGAAAAATGGGGGAATACAGATTGCCTAAATTGTTTATGGTAAGTGGTTATACCGTTTATTTCTGGTCGAATGAAAACGGTGAACCAATTTGTGCAAAATGGAAACAGGCATTTGTAACAGACGAGATAAAATTTTATTGTTAAAGGATACAGCGATAGTGTACAGAGAAAACATATCTGTGCCCTGTCGCTGTTTTGTGTTATGATAAAAATACATGAAAGATAAACGAACAGAGGAGAAAAGCATGATTACGACAATTTTATGGGATGTAGATGCCACGCTGCTGGATTTCCTTGCGGCAGAGAAGGCAGCGATAAAGAAACTGTTTCAGGAGTTTGATCTGGGAGAGTGTACGGATGAGATGATCAGGCGGTATTCGAAGATCAACAGGTTGTACTGGGAACAGCTGGAATGCGGCGAACTTACCAAACCGGAGGTACTGGTCGGAAGATTCCGGGAGTTTTTTGAGACGGAAGGGATCTGCAGTGATGTGGCGGAAGCGTTCAACGAACGCTATCAGCTATGTCTGGGAGATACCATCGTGTTTCGGGATGACAGTTATGAAATCGTGAAGTCCCTGCGGGGAAAAGTGAAACAATATGTGGTTTCAAACGGAACAGTCGTTGCTCAGGAGAAAAAACTGCGTCTTTCCGGTCTGGGAGAATTGATGGACAGCATCTTTTTGTCCGAGGCCCTAGGCGTGGAAAAACCAAACGTGGAGTTTTTTGAAAGGATGTTTGAAACCATCGGTCCTGTAGAAAAAGACCAGGTACTGATCGTGGGAGATTCTCTCACCAGCGATATCCGCGGTGGCAACAACGCCGGAATCAAGACCTGCTGGTACAATCCGGATCATAAAGAGCGGTATGCGGATGTAAAGATTGATTATGAGATCGCAGATCTGCATGAGATTTATGATATTATAGGGACAGGTGAGTGGGAGTAAACGCAGTTTGTTCATAAGGAACAGTAGGCGTTCATGATAGTTTTTGCATTTTGCTTTTCAGCAGGATGCGATGTCGGCGAACGACGAATGGAGATCATGATAGAATCTGAATGAGATACAAGGAGAATATATAATGAAAACAAATACATTATTAAAACAGATCAGACAGGAACATGCGTCTGCCTTTACCCACAGCGGAAAGTTTCATGCAGATGATGTGTTTTCTGCAGCTCTGCTGTTATATCTGAACCCGGAGATTACGATCACAAGGGGGAATAAAGTGCCGGAAGACTTCGAGGGGATTGTTTTTGATATCGGAAGAGGGCAGTACGATCATCACCAGAAAGACAGTCGGATCCGGGAGAACGGAGTTGCGTATGCGGCGCTTGGGCTTTTGTGGGAAGCACTGGGGGCAGAGATCCTGGGAGAAGAACTGGCACAGAAATTTGATGAAGCGTTTGTACAGCCATTAGATAACAACGATAATACCGGTGAGAAGAATGAACTGGCGGCGCTGATCGGAAACTTTAATCCGACCTGGGATGCCAGCGGGAGCAACGACGAAGCATTTTTCCAGGCGGTCAGTGTGGCAGGGATGATTCTGGAGAATAAATTCGAGCGGTATCTGGGAAATGAACGGGCGGACAGACGGGTGGAAGAGATTCTTGAAGCGCATGAGAGAGCGTTACAGTCCGGCGAAAAGACAGAAAACGAGGCGAAGATTCTGATTCTTCCGGAATTTGTACCGTGTCAGAAAAGACTGTCCGAGACGGAGATAGCCTTTGTGATCTTTCCGTCCAACCGGGGCGGATACTGTATCCAGCCACAGAAGAAAGAATATTCACTGAATTACAAATGCAGTTTTCCATCCGAATGGCTGGGTCTGGAAAATGAAGAATTACAGAAAGAAACAGGGCTGGTAAGTGCGGGATTCTGTCATAAAGGAGGCTTTCTGCTGACCACAGGGACGTTGGAAGATGCGGTGAAAGCATGTGAGATCAGCCTTGCAGATTACAGGGAAGAGCCGGTACTTGTGAACCTTGGTGGAGGTGCAGCGGCAGATAAACTGCTTGGAAAACTGCCGGGTCTGCAGACTGCGCGGATCATTCATATGGATTATGCGGAACTTCCGGAGCTGGAACTTCAGGGAATCTACGGAGAAGTTGTGATGGAAAAGCAGGAATGGAAAGCGTTTGTGAAAACACAGGTAAAGCAGATCCTGAAATATAAACCGGAGGCGGTTTATGTGGCAGATCATATGTTTGCAGGATATCCGGTTGTGCATGCACTGAGGAAGAAACATATTCCGGTGCTGACGATGGTGGAAAAGGACGGACAGAAACTTCTGGTGAGAATCCCATCGGGATCATAAAAAAGGCAGCTTAAGCTGCCTTTTGGGTTCCGAGTGGTAATGGTGCATTTATAGAGGATTCTTTGTGAGGCGAAGCTTTTTGATACAGATAGAAGATACCTCCAAAGAATCCGAAAATCAGACCTGTGTAACCCGCAGAACAAAAGAGGACAACTGCTTTGGTAGAAAGAGAAATGGTGCTGATCAGGCAGACAACAGAACCGGCAAGCAGTCCGATCAGTGTCCATCCCGCCAGCAGCGCTGCGAGAAACATTGCTGAAACATGTGAGCTTTTTACATGATGGTTCATAAAATTCCATACGGTTTTATACATAACGATCCCTCATTTCTGTGTTTGATTTTATTCATATTGTTTTCTTTTACTGTCATGATTATAAAAAAACTGTGTAAAATACGCATGCGCAGTAATGAAAAATTTATGTAAAACTTGAATGGAAAGCGTTGCAGAAAATTATGAGAATGCACAGTGTGGAGGGAGCTTCTACAGGATCTCCCCATGAAATCCTGCAGCTTGGTTATAAAGTTGGATTGTAACTATTCAGTAGCCACTGTCCCGCGAGGTGTTTTGACATGAATATGTCAAAATCCCGAGACATACAAGCCAAAATGCCATCACCGAAGGTGATTTTTTATGCATTTTGGCTCGTAACTGTGAAGGTACTGAACAGTTACGTTGGATTTATTAACAATGCAGAAGTATGGCTGCTTATGTTAAAAAGGCGTAATACATCTGTCCATATATGGAATGAAGATGAAGTGAATGAAATGATCATACTGATACGTGACAGCTTTATTCCGGCTTTCAAGATTCTTAACGAGACATTATTGGAGAAACTGGACGAAGCAGAAAGTGACTGGAGGTAGGATAAGCATGTGTGTATTTCACCTGTACAGGTATTGCCGTACAACTTCGAGTCCCGGGACAGGGGCACAAAACTGCGTGTTACGGTTTCGACAGTTCTGGTATGTTTCTTCCAGATCAAACCACCGCACCGATTCCACCTCCTCTTTTTGCAGGACGAGTGTTTCGATATCGACAGGCTGCTGATATACATAGACAAAGGCAATTTCGTTGTCCCGGAAGATTTTTCCGTGGAATTCTTCTGCAAAATTTCCGTGGATGCATCCGGCAAATTCCAGATCCTCCGGTTTGGCGTGGATGCCCAGCTCTTCCGCAAGCTCCCGCAGGCCGGATGCAAGTGGTTCATCGCCTGCCTGAATATGACCGGCGGAAGACGTATCGTATTTTCCGGGAAAAGAATCTTTGCTCATTGCGCGTTTTTGCATCAGAACCTGAAAATGTTCGTTTTCCCTGCGAACGATCCAGATATGAGCTGTTCGATGGCGGATTCCTTTCGTGTGTGCAAGGGTGCGGGAAACGATTTCCCCGGTCGGTTGTCCCTGTTCATCTACGATATCCAGATATTCCATGTGCGTCCTCCTGTGCGAAAGTTTGTCTTCGGTATTCAAGGATTGCGGGAATTGCGTAGCAATGAAGCAATCCGATCACATCGTATTATAGTATATGGGGCAGGAAGTTACAAGAAGCAATTGATTACCGCGTGTGTTACCGTTCGCTGGTAATATCCCGCGAGGCGTTTTTCGTGTGACTGCACAGGAGAAAGACCGTGCTTGCATCCCGTACAAAAAGCGGGTATACTCATAAGTAACTGTGGGTGTCGCAGATGAGTGACAGTCGATGACAGAATATGAGAAAATGACTGGAGAAGGTAGTATGAACGAAAACAAATTAAGAGAATATGCGAAACTGATCGTAAAGATCGGAGCCAATGTACAGAAAGGACAGCGCGTCCGTCTGCAGGCAGGCGTAGATCAGATTCCGCTGGTAAAGATGGTGACTGAAGAGTGTTACAAAGCAGGTGCAAGTTATGTAGAGATGTTCTGGGAGTGCGGAGAAATCAACAAACTGCATTATCAGTATGCGGCAGCTGATGTACTCGGTGAAGTACCGGTATGGGAAGAGGAGCGGGCGAAACAGATGACCGTGGATCTGCCGGTTCGTATCTTTATTGATTCTTCTGACCCGGATGAACTGGCAGGAATCTCCCCGGATCTGATCTCTACCGTCAGCCAGATGCGTCAGAAAGTCATGAAAAAATACCGTGATCAGATCGATGGTAAACATCAGTGGCTGATCGTGGCAGCAGCTTCTGGAAAATGGGCGAAAAAAGTATTTCCGGATGATACAGAGGATGTGGCAGTGGAAAAACTGTGGGATGCGATCTTTGACTGCGTATATCTGAAAGATGGTGAGGATGCGGAAAAGATCTGGCAGGCACATAACGAACGGATGACGCAGAAAGCAAATTGGTTAAATGAACAGAATTTTAAAACACTGCATTATACAAGCAGCAACGGTACGGATTTTCGTGTGGATCTGATTCCGGGAGCAAAATGGGGCAGTGCAGGAGATATCAATCATCTGAATCGTGCTTTCTTTGTTCCGAACATGCCGACAGAGGAAGTTTTCACAAGCCCGATGAAGGGAAAATGTGAAGGACGTCTGGTTTCTACCAAACCATTAAGCCGTTCAGGACAGGTCATCGATCATTTTACGGTTAATTTTAAAGACGGAAGAGTGGTAGACTGCCACGCTGAGCAGGGGGAAGAAGTCCTGAAAAAAATGTTTGCGATGGATGAGGGTGCTTCCATGCTTGGTGAAGTGGCACTGGTTCCGAAGGAGTCTCCGATCAATCAGTCCGGTCTGATGTTCTACAACACTTTGTTTGATGAAAATGCATGCTGTCATGTGGCTGCCGGACGTGGATTTTCTGAGGTTATTGAAGGATTTATGGATATGACGGATGAGGAGATCTATGCGAAAGGGATTAATGATTCTATGATCCATATGGACTTTATGGTTGGATCAGATGATCTGCATATTGTGGGGATCCGGGAAGATGGCAGTGAAGTGGATATTTTTGTGGATGGGACCTGGGCTGAGTAAGGTTGAGATAATCCATTGTTTAGTTCGTGGAAGACGGACGCCCGAAAACAGACCGCGCTGTCTGCTGCAACGTGGGCAGGGCAACTTTAAGCTAGCCTAACTTCGGCTATAGTTCACGAGGGTCGGCTGACCCTCGCGAAAGCCTGCGTAAGCGTCGGATCTTAAAGCTTGCCCTAAACGCCCACACAGTGTTGCTGCAAACAGTGCGGTCTGTTTTCAGGCTGGGTGCTGGCTGAGAACTTGAAAAATGAGCGAATTGCGAATGTTTTTGAGGATTGTGAGAGTACGAGGGAGGTACGGAACAATCCAGTGTCAAAGAGGTCAAAAATATCTTTTGACCCAAATGTCATAGTATTACATAGATAAAACCGAGGTGAGAAGAGGAATCTCAGCCTCGGTTTTGCTGTATTGTATATTCATAATTGATCCAGTGGATTAAGTCAATTATGGATATGGCTGGAATGTACAAGAGTGATATTTAGTGTATCTGTACTGCCTGGATCAGGCGGAAGACCTGTTCGGTGGTGTCGGTCAGGTTTTGACGGGTGGTTTCCGGGGTCATGGCTTCTTCCAGGGTGGTTATGGTGTGGAGGATGGGGAAGAAGGCGTCAATGCCGTGTTGGTTGCAGAGGCTGGCTTCAGGGGTGGTGCAGCCGGAGAAAGCAAGGACTGTTTTGTTGTATTTTTTTGCGATGGCGGCGACACCGATGGGGGCTTTTCCCATGATGGTCTGGCCATCGAGGCGGCCTTCACCGGTGATCACGATGTCAGCATCTTTGATGCAGGATTCCAGTCTGGTTTCTTCCAGGATGATCTGGATGCCGGACTGGAGGATGGCATTTGTGTAGGAAAGGAAAGCGAAACCGAGTCCACCGGCGGCTCCGGTGCCAGGGTGGTCAGGGTCGGCATTCGGGTATTTTTCACGGGTGATGTTGGCGTAGGTGGTAAGCCATTGATCCATCTGGCGGATCATGTCCGGAGTGGCTCCTTTTTGCGGCCCGAAGATGGCGCTGCAGCCCTGGGGACCACAAAGAGGGTTGGTTACATCGCAGGCGATTTTAAAGTGACAATCTTTGAGGTCCGGGAGAACATGTGTGTCGTGGATTGTTGCAATCTTTGACAGACCGTTGGCTCCGAAGGAAACTGGCTGTCCGTTGTTATCCCGAAATTCATATCCGAGAGCCTGAAGCATACCGATGCCGCCGTCGTTTGTGGCACTTCCTCCGATACCAACGATGAAGTTCCGGCATCCGTTGACGATGGCGTCGCGGATCAGTTCACCTACGCCGTAGGTGGTTGTATATAACGGATTTCGATTCGGTTCGTCTACCAGAGTGATTCCCGCAGCGGCGGACATTTCGATAATAGCGGTCTTTGAATCATAAAGGATTCCATAAGCTGCCTCTACAGGTGTACCCAGCGGACCGGTGACGGTTACTGTACGGATCCGGCCGTGCATACCGATTGCGAGAGCTTCCACCGTACCTTCTCCGCCGTCAGCCAGAGGGCGGACAAAAACTTCTGCATCCGGGAATACCCGTTGGATCCCTTCACGGATGGCAGCTCCGGCATCCGGAGAACTGATGCTTCCTTTAAATGAATCGATGGCGATTACTACTTTCATACCTGATAATCCTCCTTTAATGCATGGCGATTCCGTCCTCACTATTTGTGAATGTGACGGTATCTGCCACTTCGTTTACCGTATCTTCTGCATTTTCCATTACGTTCTTTGCCTTTTAGTATACCAGAAGAAAGAATCCCTGTGTGAGGATTTTTCGGAGAGATTATTATATATATGTTAGTTGCCGGAATTGCAGATCATATGTTATGATGAAAATCAGAGTATAGAAGTAGAAGATTTCTATACAAAACAGTGATGCCATACAGGAGGTGAGGAAAATGAAGAATGTTTCATATCGGATAAGAAAATTACGTCAGGAAGAAATACATATATTAGACGAGTTTCTGTATGAAGCAATTTTTATCCCCGAAGGAACCAAAGCACCGCCGAAAGAGATCATCAAAGAACCTGAGTTGCAGGTGTATGTTGCAGATTTTTGGGAAAAGAAAGATGATATCTGCTATGTGGCGGAAATATCTGGGAAAATAGCAGGGGCGGTCTGGTGCCGGATCATGGATGATTATGGGCATGTGGATGAGGATACGCCTTCGCTTGCAATTTCGGTTCTTGAGGAGTTCAGACAATGTGGAATCGGAACAGCGCTGATGCAGCAGATGCTTACCGCATTAAAACAACAGGGCTATCCGCAGGTATCTCTGTCGGTGCAGAAAGCAAACTACGCCGCACGGATGTATGAAAAACTCGGATTTGAAATTGTGGAGGATAAAGAGGAAGAATATATTATGGTGCACAGATTGTAAAGGAATATTTTAGTCTGTTCTGTACTTTTTCGGAGGGTTCCGGTGCTTTCAGTGTGTCAGCAATACTGCTGTGCAGAGAAAAATATGGAAATGCAAGCGGAAAGCATCAGAAAAAAGAATCCCTTTGGTGAATGAGAGAGAAGTTTCGCGAAAAAACCTGAGAATTACTTGACATCAAGTATACTTGAGATGTTATTATTTATGAAAAAGAACTTATACAGGAGGTAAATGAACTATGGAGAAATCTACTGTTTATTTTACAGACTTTCGATGTCCGGTAGGAACCAGCCAGCTGGTCAAGCTGAAAAAACTCTGTGTCGCAGCAGGTATCAAAGATATCGATATGGATGGAAAATTTGTAGCAATCAAGATGCATTTTGGAGAACTGGGGAACCTGGCTTTTCTTCGCCCGAACTATGCGAAAGTTATCGCTGATCTGTGTAAAGAACAGGGAGGAATGCCGTTTTTGACAGACTGCAATACTCTGTATCCGGGAAGCAGAAAGAACGCACTGGAACATCTGGACTGTGCAAATCTCAACGGATTCAACACGACTACAACCGGATGTCAGATTATCATCGGTGACGGACTGCGTGGAACAGATGAAGTGGAAGTTCCTGTTGTGAATGGAGAGTACTGTAAGACTGCATTGATCGGACATGCGATCATGGATGCAGATATCTTCATCAGTCTGAGTCATTTTAAAGGACATGAAACGACCGGATTCGGCGGAGCTATCAAAAACATTGGTATGGGCTGTGGAAGCCGTGCGGGAAAGATGCAGCAGCACGCAAGCGGAAAACCGGCGATCAATGAGGAAATCTGTCGTGGCTGCCACCGCTGTGCAAAGGAATGCGGCAGTGATGCGATTACATATGTCAATAAAAAAGCAGTGATTGATTACGATAAGTGTAAAGGTTGCGGACGATGTATCGGAGCCTGCAGTTTTGACGCGGTATATAATCCAAACAGCAGTGCCAACGAACTTCTTGACCGTAAAATGGCTGAGTACGCACAGGCAGTCTGTCATGGACGTCCGCATTTCCATATTGCACTGGTACAGGATATCAGCCCGAACTGTGACTGCCATGGAGAAAACGATGCACCGATTCTTCCGGATATCGGAATGTTTGCAAGTTTCGACCCGGTAGCACTGGATCAGGCGTGTGTAGATGCCTGTCTGAAAGCCACACCGATTGCAAACAGCCAGCTTGGAGAACATCTGGCAGAGGAAGGATGGCACTGCCATCACGATCATTTCAAAGATTCCAATCCAAATATCGAGTGGAAAGCAACGCTGGATCAGGCAGAAAAGATTGGTCTTGGAACAAGAGAGTATGAACTGAAGATAATTAAATAAGTATGGTATAGTTATTTATGAAATACTGTACTATTCAGTAGTCATCGTAACCGTGAAAATGACGATACTGTGCAGAGAAAGCAGACTGTACAGTATCGCCATTTTTCTTTTGCCTTCTTTTGACCTGGACAAAAATATCTGTAAAAATAAGCGTGTCCCGTTGACTGAAAATAATAAAACGATATATAATCCCATCTTTGACAGTTACAAAACAAAAAAAATCGCTGTACCCCCTTGATTTTACTGGGGGTTAGCGATTTTTTTTATGATAAAATAAAACAAATAATTTGACGAAAAAAAAGCAGGTACCATAAGGTCTGCGAGCATTTTTCTTATATTCAACTGTCAAACTCCCGTGACGGGATATCGCGAAGTGTGTTACCGGGTACGGAGTGAACAGTAACAACAGATATAGAAGATGAAAGAAAACGGGAATCACCCCTTGACATCCACAAATCTCATATACTAAAATATTTACCGTATGAGCAAAAATATGATGCCAATTCAAACCGAAAAATGGAGGACCCCCTGTGACAGATTATACAAATGAAATTCAAAAACGACGAACCTTCGCCATTATATCTCACCCTGATGCCGGAAAAACCACTCTGACGGAAAAATTCCTTCTCTACGGCGGAGCCATCAATCTCGCCGGAAGCGTAAAAGGAAAAGCTACTGCCCGTCATGCGGTATCCGACTGGATGTAAATCGAGAAAGAACGAGGAATCTCAGTAACCTCCTCCGTACTCCAGTTCAATTACGACGGCTACTGCATCAATATCCTGGATACCCCGGGACATCAGGACTTCTCTGAAGATACGTATCGAACCCTGATGGCAGCCGATTCTGCTGTGATGGTCATCGATGCGTCCAAAGGAGTGGAGGCGCAGACCAGAAAACTTTTCAAAGTCTGTGCCATGCGCCACATCCCGATCTTCACCTTCATCAATAAGATGGACCGCGATGCCAATGATACCTTTGAACTTTTAGATGATATTGAAAAAGAGCTCGGTATCCCTACCTGTCCGGTCAACTGGCCGATTGGATCCGGAAAAAAATTCCGCGGTGTCTACGACAGAGATACCAGAAAAGTTCTGACATTCTCCGATACCATGAAAGGAACCAAAGAAGGACATATCGAAGAACTTGATGTTGATGATGCAAAAATCGATGAGGTCATGGATCCGGATCAGAAAGAACAGCTGATGGATGAAATCGAACTTTTAGATGGCGCAAGTGCGGAATTTGATATGGAAGCTGTAAGTTGCGGAAAACTTTCCCCGGTATTCTTCGGATCAGCCCTGACAAACTTCGGTGTGGAAACTTTCCTGCAGCATTTCTTGACTATGACCACTTCACCGCTGCCAAGAACGGCAGACTGTGGCGTGATCGATCCGATGACAGAAGATTTCTCTGCATTTGTCTTCAAGATTCAGGCCAATATGAACAAAGCCCACAGAGACCGAATCGCATTCATGCGTATCTGCTCCGGTAAATTTGATGCCGGAATGGAGGTTTATCATGTACAGGGCGATAAAAAAATGCGTCTGTCCCAGCCACAGCAGATGATGGCACAGGATCGGCACATTGTGGAAGAAGCATACGCGGGAGATATCATCGGTGTCTTTGACCCGGGTATCTTCTCTATCGGAGATACTGTATGTACACCGGGCAATAAATTTGCCTATGAAGGTATTCCGACTTTTGCACCGGAACATTTTGCAAGAGTCCGTCTGTTAGACAGCATGAAGCGAAAACAGTTCGTCAAAGGTGTCAACCAGATTGCCCAGGAAGGAGCTATCCAGATCTTCCAGGAATACATGGGAGGAATGGAAGAGATCATTGTCGGAGTTGTCGGTGTGCTGCAGTTCGACGTGTTAAAATACCGCCTGGAAAACGAATACAACGTAGATATCCGTCTGGAAAATCTGCCATATGAACATATTCGCTGGATCGCAAACAAAGAAGAAATCGATGTGGAAAAACTGACCGGAACCTCAGATATGAAGAAAGTAAAAGATATGAAAGGCAATCCACTGCTCCTGTTTGTAAACTCCTGGAGTGTGGGAATGACGCTTGATCGAAACGAGAATCTGCAACTGGAAGAATTCAGTAAAAACTAAGGCAATCCCCCTTTCATTTTATGTAAATTTTTGATATAATAGATATAAATAATGGTTCCTGACTGAAAAATCAGACAACAGCCGGGAAAACTCTTGATTATAAGGAGGGTTTGAAATGACAGATAATAAAAAAGATATGCGTGATACGTATACCATATATGACGATCAGACTATTGGAAAAGTACAGATTGCAGACGAGGTTGTGGCAATTATCGCAGGCCTGGCAGCTACCGAAGTAGAAGGTGTGGCTTCTATGGCAGGAAATATTACCAACGAACTGGTTGGAAAACTGGGTATGAAAAACCTGTCCAAAGGTGTGAAAGTAGATGTTCTGGAGAATGTGGTATGCGTGAATCTGAACCTGAATCTGGAATATGGATACAGTATTCCGGAAACCTGTAAAAAAGTACAGGAAAAGGTAAAAACAGCCATTGAAAATATGACTGGTCTGGAAGTTTCCGATGTAAACATCAGCATTGCCGGTGTGGCACTGGAAGAGGAAAAATAAAATAGAACGCAGGACGGAAGGAAAGGGGGTCTGGATGAAGGCTCTCTTTTTTACTACTGGCGAATACGAGGAGAAAACCATGGGAAGAAGAGAATTAAGAGAAAGCATTTTTCAGCTGCTGTTTATGACAGAATTTAACGACAATCAGGAGATGGCAGAACAGAAACAACTGTATCTGGAAACAATCGAAGATATTCAGGAAAAAGATCAGAGTTATATTCAGGAAAAATATGAAAAGATCCGTGAAAAACTGCCGGAGATCGATGCAGCACTGAACGAGGCAAGTAAAGGATGGAAAACCAGCCGCATGGGTAAAGTAGAACTTTCTATCCTGCGTCTGGCAGTCTATGAACTGCGTTATGATGACGATGTACCCGGAAAAGTGGCAATCAACGAAGCGGTAGAACTGGCGAAAAAGTTCGGCGGCAGCGAAGCCCCGGCATTTATCAACGGTGTACTCGGAAAACTGGCAAAAGAAGCGGATGAGTAACGTATATTCGGTAGAGCAGGTCAACAGATATATTAAAAATATGTTCACCCAGGACTTTATGCTGAGTAGGATCTCGGTAGGCGGTGAGGTGAGCAACTGCAAATATCACAGTTCCGGACATATCTATTTTTCCCTGAAGGATGGCAGTGGTTCTCTGGCCTGTGTGATGTTTGCGGGACAGAGAAAAGGACTGGCATTTGCCATGAAAAATGGCGACCGGGTGGTTGTAACAGGCAGCGTGGATGTATACGAGCGGGATGGCAAATACCAGATGTATGCGAGGAAGATCACACTGGAGGGTGCCGGGATTCTTTATGAACGGTTTCTTGCATTAAAAGAAGAACTGGAAGATATGGGAATGTTCGCACCGGAGTACAAACAGCCGATCCCTTCATTTATCAAAACGCTGGGTGTAGTGACGGCACCAACCGGTGCGGTTATTCAGGATATCCGAAATGTAACAGCCCGGAGGAATCCATATGTGCAGATTATTCTCTATCCTGCCAGGGTGCAGGGAGAGGATGCGGCAGAAAGCATCGTGGAAGGAATCGAAGCGCTGGATCAACTTGGTGTGGATGTGATCATTGTCGGCCGTGGAGGAGGATCCATGGAGGATCTTTGGGCATTTAACGAAGAAATCGTGGCAAGGGCGATTTTTAACTGTTCCACACCGATCATTTCTGCGGTAGGTCATGAGACGGATGTGACGATCGCTGATTATGTAGCGGATCTTCGAGCACCGACACCGTCGGCGGCAGCGGAACTTGCTGTCTTTGATTATCGCGGCTGGCAGGAAGTGCTCGCAGGTTATGTGCGGAGACTGGAGCTGTCTATGGACAGCAAACTGGAGATGACCAGACAGAGACTGACTGAGAAGGCAGCACGTCTGGCGTATCTCAGTCCTGAAAACCAGATCCGGGAGAAACGGATGTATCTGCTGCGGGCGGAAGAGAAACTTACCGAGCGGATGGAAAAGAAGCTGCAGATGGAGAAAACAAGACTGTATCTGTATGCGGAACGGTTGCGCGGCGTATCTCCACTCGAAAAACTGCAGCAGGGACTCGGCTATATGGAACATGAGGACGGAACCCGGATTTCTTCGGTAAACCAGGTTACGGTGGGAGAACGGATGAAAACTTATGTGAAAGATGGTGTGATCTGGTCGAATGTAGAAAAAACAGAGCATTCGGAGGAGTGGAATGCCAGTAGAGACAAAGAACCGGATAACTGTGAATAGCTGTCACTGACAGGTATTAGAAATAGAAAAGAGACAGAGTATATGCCAAGAAAAACAGTAAGCATGGAAGAGGCGTTTCAGGAACTTGATGCGATCCTGGAAAAGCTGGAAGGAAAAGATATTTCGCTGGAAGATTCTTTTGCCTTATATCAGAAAGGTATGGAACTGGTGAAAACGTGTAACAGTAAGATTGACACGGTAGAGAAAAAAATGATAACCATTACAAAATGATGAAAAATCCCGTAAGGTTGGTGAACAGAGTGAATTTTGAAAAAGAATTGCAGGAAAAGAAACTGGAATGCGAAGACATGATTCGAAAGTATCTTCCGAAAGAAGAAGGCTTTGCCGCACAGCTGGCAGAAGCTATGAATTACAGCATGGAAGCCGGTGGAAAACGGCTGCGTCCGATCCTGATGGGAGAGACATATCGGATGTTTGGAGGAACATCGGCTATCATTGAGCCATTTCAGGCGGCGATGGAGATGATCCACACATCTTCTCTGATTCACGATGATCTCCCGGCAATTGATAACGATTTGTACCGGCGGGGAAAAAAGACTACCCATGCGGTATATGGGGAAGCACTGGGAATCTTAAGCGGAGATGCATTATTGAATTATGCATATGAGACAGCCAGTACGGCATTTTCCATGGAACCGGCGAATCCGGCGATTGGAAAAGCCATGGCATTACTTACGAGAAAGACCGGCATGTATGGGATGCTCGGAGGTCAAAGCGTGGATGTGACCAACGAAGGAAAACCCATGGGGCGTAAGATGCTGGATTATATATATGAAAACAAAACCTCGGCTCTGATCGAGGCTTCCCTGATGGTGGGAGCGATTCTGGCAGGAGCCACAGAGGAAGAGAACGCACAGATGGAACAGATCGGCAGTAAAGTAGGGCTGGCGTTCCAGATCCGGGACGATATCCTGGATGTGACAAGCACGGAAGAAGAACTGGGAAAACCGATTCACAGCGATGAAAAGAATCAGAAACAGACCTATGTGACACTTCGCGGACTTGAGGGTGCGGCGGAGGACGTGGAGAGAATTTCAGAGGAAGCACTGGAACTTCTGGATACATTTCCTCAGAAAAATGAATTTCTCCGGGAATTGATAGGATATCTGGTGAACAGGAGAAATTAAAAAGGATGAATGCGTATGATACTGGAAAAGATCAAAGAGGCGAATGATGTAAAACAATTATCTCTTTCGGAATGTGAGCAGCTGGCACAGGAAATCCGTGATTTTCTGATCCGGTCGCTCAGTGAGACCGGCGGACACCTTGCATCGAATCTGGGTGTGGTGGAACTGACCATTGCTTTGCACCGATTTTTACATTTTCCGGAAGATAAGCTGGTCTGGGATGTAGGTCATCAGGCTTATACACATAAGATTCTGACAGGAAGAAAAGAACAGTTTGCCACCCTTCGAAAGACGGGTGGCTTAAGTGGATTTCCGAAGAGAAAAGAAAGCGACTGTGATGCGTTTGATACCGGGCACAGTTCTACTTCGATATCTGCAGGACTGGGGCTGGTGCAGGCGAGAGACCTGAAAGGGGAGAACTATCAGGTTGTTTCTGTGATCGGTGATGGAGCGCTGACCGGCGGTATGGCGTATGAAGCGTTGAATAATGCGGCGGAATTAAAGAAGAATTTTATTATTATTTTGAATGATAATGAGATGTCCATTACCCGGAATGTGGGTGGAATGTCCTCCTATCTGGATCATATCCGGATGGCGGCACCTTATACTGAGTTGAAAATGGGCGTAACCAACGCTCTGAAAAAGATTCCCAAAGTGGGAGATGGCATGGTGGATGCACTTCATAAGACAAAAAGCAGCATCAAACAACTGGTGATTCCTGGAATGCTTTTTGAAAATATGGGACTGACCTATCTTGGTCCGGTGGATGGACACGATATGCGGCAACTGGGAAAAGTGTTGCAGGAAGCAAAACGGAAGCAGGGTCCGGTACTGATCCATGTGCTGACAGAAAAAGGCCGTGGATATGAACCGGCGATGCGCCATCCGGCCAGATTTCACGGGGCAGCACCTTATGAGATAGAAACCGGACTTCCAAAATCGAATGGAAATCCATCCTATACAGATATTTTTTCGACTGTTATGAGAAAATTTGGTGATCGGGAACCGGATGTGGTAGCCGTATCCGCAGCTATGGTACCGGGAACCGGTTTGAAACGGTTTGGTAATATGTTCCCGGAACGATTATTCGATGTGGGAATAGCAGAAGAGCATGCGGTGACTTTTGCGGCAGGACTGGCACTTGGCGGTCTTCGTCCGGTGGTGGCCATTTATTCTTCTTTCCTGCAGCGTGCAGTTGATCAGATCCTTCATGATGTATGTATGCAGAACCTGCCGGTTGTATTTGCCGTGGATCGTGCCGGTCTGGTGGGAAGCGATGGAGAGACCCATCACGGCTGCTTTGATCTGAGTTATCTGTCCATGATGCCGAATATGACGGTCATGGCACCGAAAAACAAATGGGAACTGTCTGATATGCTGAAATTTGCCATACGCCAGAAGAGTCCGGTTGCCATCCGTTATCCGAGAGGAGAAGCCTATACAGGTCTGGAAGATTACCGTGCCCCGATCGAGATGGGAAAAGCGGAAATTCTGGAAAAAGGAAAAGAAATTGCTATTCTGGCAGTGGGAAATATGGTACGGACAGCCGTACAGGTAACAGAAAACCTTCGAAACTGCGGATATGAACCTACTCTGGTAAACATGCGGTTTGTGAAACCGCTGGATATGGATCTGCTGGAGATACTGAGAGAGGATCACAGCCTGATCGTGACTATGGAGGAAAATGTAAAGTCCGGTGGTTTCGGGGAACAGGTAATGACATATTATGGAAGCAGACTGCACAGCCCGGCAGTTCGGATCGTAGCGATCGAAGACCAATTTGTTCCGCATGGAAGTGTGGAAGATCTGATGCATCAGCAGCAGATGGACAGTGCATCTGTGACAGAGAGAATTCTTCGATGGAAAGAAGAACAACAGAAAAGTACTGAGCAATTACCGGAATAGTTACAATGCAGAAATGAGACAGGAGATACAAGAATGAAAGAACGATTGGATGTACTGGTAGTCAGCCGTGGATTGGCACCGTCAAGAGAAAAAGCGAAAGCGATTATTATGGCGGGAAATGTGCTGGTTGACGGACAGAGAGAAGATAAGGCGGGCTCCATGTTTAAAGACACTGTGGAAATCACCGTAAAAGGCCATACGTTACCTTATGTCAGCAGAGGCGGACTGAAACTGGAGAAAGCGATGACACATTTTGGTGTTACCCTGAAAGACAAGGTATGTATGGATGTAGGTGCTTCTACCGGAGGATTTACAGACTGTATGCTGCAAAATGGTGCGGTAAAGGTATATTCTATTGATGTGGGGCACGGACAGCTGGACTGGAAACTGCGTAACGATGAACGTGTTGTCTGCATGGAACGGACAAATATCCGCTATGTTGTGCCGGAAGACATTCAGGAATTATCCCAGTTTACCTCGATTGATGTATCCTTTATCTCTCTGACCAAAGTGCTTCTTCCGGTAAGAAATCTTCTGACCGAAGACGGAGAAGTCGTATGTCTGATCAAACCGCAGTTCGAAGCAGGAAGAGAAAAAGTAGGGAAAAAGGGTGTGGTGAGAGATCCGGCAGTTCACCGGGAAGTGATTGAGATGGTAACCGCCTATGCGCAGAGCATCTCTTTTGCACCGTGCCATCTGGAATTTTCTCCGATCAAGGGACCGGAGGGAAATATCGAGTATCTGCTGCACCTGAAGAAACTTCCGGAAGGAGAACACTGCGAAGAAGTACCGTTTAAGATTGATGAAGTAGTGGAGGCAGCACATAAAGAACTGTCCTCAACAACTCCGCATCCGGCACAGAAACGGTAGGAGACAGAAGAGGCAGCTGAAAACAGGAAGAGAATATCATGGATAAATTTACGATCATAGCAAACGGAGCGGAAAACAGAAGAGGGAAAAATCAGGCGGTTGCCAGGAAGATTGCGGATTATCTGGAAAAACATCGGAAGGTATGTGTGATTTTACCGGCAGGTGAGAAAAAAGAAGGACAGTCTTACTCCTATACAGACCCGGAGAGGATTCCCGGGGGGACGGAGTGTATCATCGTGCTTGGGGGAGACGGAACGCTTCTTCAGGCGGCCCGGGATGTGGTAGATCTGGAGATCCCGCTGTTTGGTATCAATATGGGTACTTTGGGTTATCTGGCAGAGATCGATCAATATTCCATCTATCCGGCACTGGATCGGCTGATGAGTGACCGTTTTACGATTGAAAAAAGAATGATGCTGTTCGGTACGCTGATTCATGAAGGACAGGCAGAGAACAGTGATATCGCTCTGAATGATATTGTCATCAGCAGAGAAGGCTCGTTGCGTGTGGTACGATTTAATAATTATGTCAATGATACCTATCTGAATACGTACAAGGCAGATGGTATCATTATTTCAACACCCACCGGATCTACCGGCTACAGTCTGTCTGCCGGCGGGCCGATCATATCTCCGGCAGCATCCATGATTCTTATGACGCCGCTGGCGCCTCATACCTTGAATACCAGAAGTATAGTATTTGCACCGGAAGATGTGATCGAGGTAGAACTGGGAGAAGGAAAAGAAGGCGGCATCGAAAAGGGAATGGCGTATTTTGACGGGGCAGCTGCGATGCCAATGGTGACAGGCGACCGGATCAGAATTGAGAAGTCGACGAAAGCCACCCGGATCATCAAGATCAATAACATTAGTTTTCTGGAAACTCTTCGGAAGAAGATGCGAAATAATTAGGAGCGAACAATCATGAAGATAGAAAGACATTCCCAGATCATCCGTCTGATCAGTCAGTATGACATCGAGACCCAGGAAGAGCTGGCAGAGAAATTGAATGAAAGTGGATTTCAGGTTACTCAGGCTACAGTATCCAGAGATATCCGGGAGTTGAAACTGACGAAAATATCAAAACCGGGCGGAGGTTCCCGCTATGCGGTGCTGCAGAGCATGGATCAGGAAATGAGCAGAAAATATACCGATGTGCTGCGTACTTCGTTCCAGTCCATGGATCTGGCACAGAATATTCTGGTGGTAAAGACCGTATCCGGTATGGCGATGGCTGCGGCAGCTGCACTGGATGAGATGCAGATTCCCGAGATCGTGGGCAGTATCGCAGGAGACAATACACTAATGTGCGTGGCACGAAGTGTGGATGAAGGCCTGGTACTGATGGAAAAGATTCGAAAAATGATTGTATAGATATAATTTTCAGTAACAGAATGTAATTATGCAGTGGGAAATAACCCGATAGTTACCGAAAATAGACAAAAGTTAGGGAAAAGGAGCAGAATGCTAACATATTTACATGTAAAAAACCTGGCTCTCATCGATGAAGCAGAAGTAGAATTCGGGCCGGGATTAAATATTCTTACCGGTGAAACAGGAGCCGGCAAATCCATCCTGATGGGTTCCGTAAACCTTGCGCTGGGACAGAAAATGTCCAGAGAGATGCTGCGCGATGAAGGAAAGCCTGCGCTGGTGGAACTGATTTTTCAGGTAGACAATCCAAGATGTGTGGAACGGTTGAAAGAGAAGGAAATCTCTGTGGAAGAAGGGCAGATTATTATATCCAGAAAACTTACCGGGAACCGGAGTATCAGCAGGTTAAACGGTGAAGTATGTACGGCTGCCCAGATCCGGGAGATATCTTCTCTTCTTTTGGATATACACGGACAGCATGAGCATCAGTCTCTGTTATATCAGGATCAGCAGTTAATAATTTTGGACGCCTACGGAAAAGAAGAGATCCGGGAGAAAAAACAGGAAGTCCGGGAGCGTTTTCAGATCTGGAGTCAGAAAAAGAAGGAACTGACTTCCTATCAGCTGGATGAGGAAACCAGAAAACGGGAGATTTCTTTCCTGGAATTTGAACTTCAGGAGATAGAGGAAGCCGGGCTTCGTCCGGGCGAGGACGAAGAACTGGAAAAACAGTATAAAAAAATGTCATCGGGCAGAAATATTCTGGAAGCCATGGCAGCCGTCAAAGGGTATACGGGAAATGATAACGGTGCACAGGATCTGGTGGGCCGGGCGGTACAGGAGACAAACCGGATGCTGGGAGTGGATGAATCTCTGCAACAGATTGCCAGTCTGTTACAAGATGTGGAAAGTCTGCTGTCAGATGTGAACCGGGAAGTCAGTGATTATGCGGAAAGCATGACATTTTCTGAAGAAGAATTCTATGAGACAGAGCAGAGACTGAATCTGCTTAACCGCATGAAGGCAAAATACGGTTCTACGGTAGAAGAGATTCTGACATGTCAGGAAGAAAAACAAAAAGATCTGGACCGACTGTATCATTTTGAACAGTATAAAGAAAAACTGGAAAAAGAGATGCAGAAGGCGGAGACAGAACTGGCATCTGTCTGTGAAGAACTGTCCGAACTGCGTAAAGTTTATGGGAAACAGCTGGAAGACCGGATTATTCAGGGCTTGCAGGATCTGAATTTCCTGGATGTGAAATTTGAGATTGATTTCGAAACGACAGAGCATTACACGGCAAACGGAAATGACAAAATCTGTTTTACTATTTCCACGAATCCCGGAGAACCGCTGCGACCGCTGGCGAAAGTGGTATCCGGCGGTGAGCTTTCCCGTATTATGCTGGCAATCAAGACGATTCTTGCGGATAAGGATGAGACGGAGACATTGATCTTCGATGAGATCGATACCGGTATCAGCGGAAGAACGGCGCAGAAAGTGTCGGAGAAGATGGCAGTGATCGGAAGAAATCATCAGGTGATCTGTATTACCCATCTTCCGCAGATTGCAGCGATGGCAGATGAGCATTTTGAGATTGCGAAAAAGACAGACCATCAGATAACAAGAACACAGATCCGTCTGTTGAATGAGGAAGATTCAGCGTTAGAGATCGCAAGGATTCTTGGTGGTGCGCAGATTACGGAACACACGATGGAAAGTGCAAAAGAGATGAAAGAACTGGCACGAAAGAAAAAGGAAGAGATATAAGAAAAAGAAGAAACAAAAGAAACAAAAGGCAGGTGGAATACCATGGAGGGATCCTTAAAAGAAACACCATATGAAAAGCGGATCCAGCGACTGATGACAGGTGAAGACGGGGATCAATATGGGTTTTATATTAATATTACCGACAATATTGTCCGGGAAGTGAAAAACCCGGAAAAAGCCTGCTGGGAGGATGAGACAGGACGTCCGGGCGGCGTGACGTACTGGCTGCAAAAACAGATTTATCCCTATATTCTGGATGATGAGGAAGAAAAGAAATTTCGCAGAACATTTTTGAAAGAGGAACTATTGCGTATTTTCCAGACGGGGCAGAGGCACATACAACTTGGATATCGTTTTCGAAAAGGAAAATACATTACCTGTTATACCGTTAATATAGAGATGTTCGAACATCCGGTGGATCACACTGTTGAATGTTGCGCAATCTGGCGAAATGATACGATTCCTTATATTAATCGTGTAATGACTCATATGTTGCTCAGGGATAAATACCGGATGATCGCTGTATTGGATATTCAGGAAAATACAGTATTTGTCCGAAAACATACGTTTGAGAACACGGAAATTCCATGTGACAGTCCGCTGGAGTATGAAGGATTCATTCGTGAACTCAGTAAAAAATGTATACAGGAAAAGAGCAGAGAATGGTTTCGAACCTCTGCCAGTCTGAATACTATGGAAGAAAATCTGCAGGTGGCAGGGACATATTCTTTTACAGTGTACAATGCTGACTGCGGAGCGGAACGATATACCTACCAGTGGCTGGATAAAGAATATCGGGAAGTGCTGATCGCAGTGGAAGACCGGACAGTGGAAATGGAAAAAGATCCACTTACCGATTATCTGAACCGTGACGGATTTGTCAGAAAGACAGAAAATATTTTAAAAAAGAATGCAGACCGGTATCAATTTGCGATTATTTATTTTAATATCCGCAAGTTTTCCGGCCTGAATGATGTCTATGGATACGAAAACGGTGATAGAATCATCCGCTCTTATATGGACCGGATCCAGAACAGTACGCTCCGTCCACTGGCACTGGGGCGTGTGGCTGCAGATCGTTTTCAGGCACTTGTTGATGCAAAAAATCTGGAACCTGCGGCACTGGGAAAACTTCTGCAGTATCAGGTGAAAATCGGGGAAGAACAGGTGGAAATATACGGACGCTGTGGTATTTACTATATTCCCAAGCAATGCAAGCTGGATGTTTCTCAGATGTGCGATCTGGCCAAAATGGCCAAAAATAAAATTTCCAATCAATATGTGCAGCCATATGCGATCTATCAGGAAGATATGAGGACAGAATACGAACAGAAGAACCTGGCACTTCTGAATCTGGAAAAGGCATTGGAACAGGAAGAGTTTGTGGTATGTTATCAACCGGTAGTGGAGGGGAAAACAGGACAGATCGTATCGGCAGAAGCACTGGTTCGTTGGAACAGTTCAGGTGAAGAACCGATGATCCCGTCCGTTTTTGTGCCGGAACTGGAAGACAGTGGTTATATTACAAAACTGGACACCTATATAGACCAGACGGTCCGCAGGTTTCAGGAAGAACGCTATCACAAAGGGAAACGAATGATTCCGGTAGCGGTCAATCTTTCCCGTATGGATCTGATGAACAGCCGGTTGATGGAGCGGATCTGTACAGAGCTTCAGGAAACAAAAGTACCAAAACAATATTTCCGTTATGAAATTATAGAATCTGCATACACAATTATCAGCAAAGAGGGAGAAGAATTTCTGAAACGTCTGAGAAAAGAGGGCGTTCAGATTTTTCTGGATGATTTTGGAACCGGAATTTCTACATTTGAGACTGTACGGGATTACACCTTCGATGCATTGAAAATGGATATGGGGTTTGTTAAAAAAATCGGAAAGGATCCAAAGAGAGATGCAATTGTAATATCAATTATCGATATGGCACATCGAATGGGAATGAAGGTTGTAGCAGAGGGAATTGAAAATAAACAGCAAAGTGAGTTCTTATGTAACCACGGCTGTGATTATCTGCAGGGATACTATTATTATAAACCAATGTCTGCAGAAGAATTCTCAAAGCTGCTGGATAAATAATGAAAAACAACAAAAAACTGCAAGTGTGAAATAAATGGTTTGTCACATACTAACGGAGAAGACAAAACGAAAGGATGTGGCGGAAACTTGCAGGAAAAACAGAAAAAATATCGAAAATTTTTGTGGTACGCTCTGGTGGGGACGCTGCTGAGCCTGTTTATATTAATATATGGAACTATGAAGGATCACATACCGGATGAAATATTTGTCTACGCAGACGAAGAGACGGACTGGGAAACATTTTTTCAGGAACCATTGATTTCTTACGATGAAACGGTGGAAGTTTCACAAAATGGAAGTTATCAGATTCGCTGCAAATGGCTGGGAGTGCTGCCGCTGAAAACCATTAAGGTTCATACGGTGGAAAAGCAGGAAGTGCTGGTCAGTGGGTCGCCTGTGGGGATCTATATGGAGACGAAAGGTGTTCTTGTGATTGACAGTGGTGAGATCACGGATCGGGAAGGAATCCGCAGGACACCGGCAGAACATATTATCCAGTCGGGAGATTATATCTGTGAGATCGATGGGAAAGTACTTACAGGGAAAAGGCAGCTGATGCAGCTGGTAAGAGAGAATCAGGGAGAACCGATGGAACTGCAGGTGATCCGCCACCAGGAGACGATAAAGCTGGAGATGACACCGGTGGAGACTGAAGATGGTTCCTATAAACTCGGTATCTGGGTTAGGGATAATATTCAGGGGATCGGAACACTTACGTATGTGGAGCCGAATGGAACATTTGGAGCACTTGGTCATGGAATCAGTGATGCAGACACGGGAGAAAGACTGGAAATTTCTGACGGTGATCTTTACCGTGCAGATATTCTTTCTATCCGTAAAGGTACAGCCGGTACACCGGGGGAACTTCGGGGCGTGATCAATTACAGGGAAGAAAACCGGATCGGAACGATATGTGGGAATTCTCAGTATGGTATCCGTGGGCAGATGGAACCCGGAAAATATACAGAATCCATGAAAAAGATACCGACAGGACTCAAACAGGAGATTCAGACAGGAAAAGCGGAGATCCGCTGTGATATCGGTGATGGAATCCGGGAATATCAGTGTGAGATTCTTGAGATCGACAGCAATGCAAGAGATACCAATAAATGTTTTGTTCTGCGAATCACGGATGATGATCTTCTCTCCCGAACCGGTGGAATTGTCCAGGGAATGAGCGGTTCCCCTGTGCTGCAGAACGGGAAACTGATCGGAGCGATAACCCATGTGTTTGTCAATGATCCGACAAAAGGATATGGAATTTTTATTGAGAATATGATGGAATAGCAGAAAACACAGAGAATACAGAAATTAAGAATACAGAAATATATTAGTTCATGATATAATGAGCGTTAGCGAGCGGGAGCAAACGAAGTTTGTTCATCGGGAGCGTTTTAAAAGTAAAAGAAATCAGGCAGGGGAAACAGGGAAATGGGACAGAAATTATATTTGGAATGTTATTCGGGAATCAGCGGAGATATGACAGTTGCGGCACTGTCCGGTCTTATGAAAGACCGGACACCGCTGTTTTGTGTGTTGGATCATATGCCGGTGGAAGGATTTTCTTATGAATTAAAGCAGGTGAAAAAGTCCGGGATCGATGCCTGGGATTTCCTGGTAAAACTGGATGCGGAGCATGAAAATCACGATCATGATATGGAGTATCTTCACGGACACGGCCATACGCATGACCATGACCATCATCACGGCCATGAGCATCACCAGGATCACGCAGAAACAGCCGGGCATCATCATGATCCGGTGCAGGCGGAAGCGATGCATGCGCAGGAAGAAACTGGACATGAGGAGCATCACCATCATCATCACGAACATCGCGGACTGGGAGATATTTTCCCGATCATTGACCGGTGTGACATGACGGATACGGCGAAAGAACTGGCAAAAGATATTTTCCGGATTCTGGCGAAAGCGGAGGCGAAGGCACACAATGTACCGGAAGATCAGGTGCATTTTCATGAGGTGGGAGCCGTGGATTCTATCGTGGATATTGTTGCAGCTGCGGTCTGTATGGACAGTTTGCAGGTGGATGGTGTAATTGTTCCGTTTCTTTGTGAGGGAAAGGGAACCGTGCGCTGTCAGCATGGCATCCTTCCGGTTCCGGTTCCGGCAGTTATCAATATTATCCAGGACAGCGGTCTGAAACTCAGGATGACACAGGTGGAAGGAGAACTGGTAACTCCGACCGGAGCAGCTTTTGCGGCAGCAGTCCGCACAGAAGAAACACTTCCGGAGACATTCCGCATCCTCAATGTGGGAATCGGCGCCGGAAAACGCAAATACGAGTGCCCGGGCATCCTTCGCGCGATGCTGATCGAGACGGAAGAGAAACAGGAAGATAAGATCTGTAAACTGGAAGCCAACATCGACGACAGTACCGGTGAACAGCTTGGCTATGTTCTCGGTGCACTGATGGAAGCCGGTGCAAGAGATGTGCATTACACCCCTGTATACATGAAGAAAAACCGCCCTGGGTGGCAGCTGAATGTGATCTGCATGGAAGAAGACAGAGAAAAACTGGAAAATATCATCTTCCGGGAAACAACGACCATTGGGATCCGCAGACAGAAGATGGACCGGACGGTGCTTCGGAGAAGTAAAAAGACGGTACAGACACCTTACGGGGAGGCGGAAGTGAAGATCTGTGAGAAAGATGGTATGAAAAAAGTTTATCCTGAGTATGAATCGGTGGTTCGGCTCTGCAAGGAGAGTGGGGCGGCGTTTCAGGATGTGTTTGAAAGTGTGAAGCAGGCGATAGAAAAATAGTGCCGAAACCCAGCAAGAGGAAGGCGGAGCTAGGGCAAGCTTTAAGATCCGACGCTTACGTAGGCTTTCGCGAGGGTCAGCTGAC
>OICL01000183.1_pt1 | contig 39717 bp, 41 predicted proteins | sample 1581231 | NCBI WGS metagenome assembly OICL01 (sample SAMEA3882542, study PRJEB24775) | human gut metagenome | biome: human-associated habitat; feature: intestine environment; material: feces | place: Netherlands | collected 2009/2010 | reverse complement strand
AAGGATACGACAGATCATCAATGAAATGTTAGTCTATGGATATCTGGAAATGACAGATGATGAATATCCGGTTTTAAGCGTTGCAGATATTACTAAGATTGATGATAACTGGAACTTTGAGATCAAGATTCCAAAAGAAGTCGAAAAAGAGAAAGAAGAACGCAAGATTCAGACGAAGAAACGTAAGAAAGCAGGGGCTGTGGCAGCACTTGCTGAGGAAGATACAGAATTGTTCGAAGCATTACGTGTACTTCGAAGAATGATCGCATCCGAACAGAAAATACCGCCATATATGGTATTTTCCGATAAGACACTGGTACATATGAGTACGATGAAACCTTCTAATGATGAGGAAATGTTAGAAGTCAATGGAGTCGGAGAACATAAGCTTCAGAAATATGGCGAACGTTTTTTAAATGAAATTCAGAAATATAAATAAAATACATAGATAATAGGAAAAGGAATTCCGTATGAACTATTTTGAAACAAATTTAGAAGAAATATCAAGATCCATACAGTTGCTTGCGCAGATATTTGAATATCAGGTGTTTGAACTTCAAGTCGAAGAAAAAGATGGAAATCAAACAGGGTATGTTCCATATATGATGAACGATGCAATTGAGAGTTATCTAAGTTTTCATGGACTTCGTATCTCTGGAAAATATGACAAAGACTATGAAGGAGAGATGTGGGCACAACTGGAAGAACGAGAAGGTCGTTATGGGCTGATCGTTCATCAGGGAGAAGAAAGTGTTTTTACAATGTGGTTTGATGAGATCATGGAACATACGAACTGTTACCGGTATCATGAAATCGGACATTTCTGGAGAGATGGAGCTGAGCAGTGGCGCCAGCTAGTCTATATGATTGGAACGATCCGTGAGAAATATTGCTTTTTAGGGGAAGAAGTGTGTAATGATCAAGAGATGGAGATCATGTCATTGATCGAATTTGCACCATTTTATTACTATTTTCCGATCAATGAAGATCCAGAAGAATGGTATGACAAAACCGAAGAAGGATTAGAATGTATGAGAAATCTTGCTATGCAGGCAGGGGATAAAGATTATTTAAAATGGATTGATAAATATGAGAAGCACCCAACCAAACGAATGGAGATGACGCTTGCAAAGAAACTGCAAGATCCAAAGAGACAAGATTTATATGAATTGATCTGCGAGAAAATCTGCAATGCTTCTGATCCATATCCAGCAAGGAATTATGGAGAAAGAATCGATCTGAAGATTCAACGATACAGGGAACAGGTTGATAAAAAACTGAAAGAACAAGGATTTACAGGAACGTATCCACAATATGAGAGCGAACATTTATCGGTTTGTGTAACAGAAGAACATCCATTTACGATCTTGGAATCTGAAGATTTTAAATTTAAGATTCAGTTGATGATCTCAGAATGCAGAGAAAAACATCCGAGAAAAAATGCTGGATTTTTTAAAGGATATCAAAGAAAAGGCAAAATAAAAAGACTCGATTTTTAATTATGAAAATCGAGTCTTTTCTTTCACTGATTTATTTATTCTTCAGCCGCTTCTTCGTCTTCATCCTCAGGTGCAGCTTCTGGTTCTGCGATGTTAACAACCAAAGTATCTTCTGGTGTAACAAGAGAGATCTTGCTGTTAGCAGCTAATGGCAAGTCTTTGACATGGATCATATCACCAACATTGTACTGTGTTAAATCAATCTCAACCTTTTCAACGATATCAGTTGGGAATGCTTTGTATTCGATTTCAGATAAGGACTGTTCAACGATACCATTCTGTACAGCATCTTCGTTTAATAATTCGATCGCAGCAGTTGTGTGGATCTTTTCGTCAGCAACTAATGCCTGGAAGTTAATAAACATTGTTTCGTTTTTCATGGCATTGTAGTCGATTTCTTTTACGATGGCGTCTACATTTTCTCCGTCAACAAGTAAAGTAATATGAGCTCCTTTTTTGTTATCCTTTAAGAATTTAGCGGCTTCACGGGAATCAACTTTCAATGGAATGGAATTTTCGATATCTCTGCCAAACAGATTTCCGATAACATAACCTTCTTTCCTAATTTTTTTGCGATCTTTTTTGCGATTTGAACATCATATCCATCCGCATATCCAGATTTTCCTAATTTTACAGAAGTATCTGTTTTTTCAGATGTTTGCCAGTTAAATGGAGCATATCCACATTCCATTCCTACTACAAATGTGTCTTTATCTTCTGATGTTGTAGCTGTGTTTGATCCACATCCTGTTAGTGCAAAAGCACATACCATGGCAGATGCCATTAATTTTTTAAAGTTCATATTTCTTTTTCTCCTTCTCTAATCGGCAAAGAATAGAAAAAAGCTATGCGGCATACCACATAGCTAAAAAACAATCTCATTAACTATAAGATAACGCCTCTTCCTGACGAAGGAGTGTTATAAGTATTCCTTATAACCCCAAGAAACAAAATTGCCATTTTATCTCTTTCGGCATTGGTTACCTTTCAAACACTTCACAGTCTGCCAACTCCATGCTTTACTCTGATGCAATGCTGCCTCTATCTTTACTCGATTTACTTTATAGTGCATATTATACTCGTCATATACATAGTGTCAAGAAAGAATTTGCAAATTTTCATAAAACTGTAAATATTTTCATCATTCTTTAAGCTTCTTTTAAGTTTTTAAGACTATTCTATAGACAGAAATAAACAGGTATCAACCCAATACATATAACCCTTTCCTAAATAACTTATTCTGTTTATTTCATATATTCCTATTTCTTGGTGAGTCATAATAATAGACTCACCCTTTTTTTTGAACAAGAAAAAAAGAAAAGAACAAATCTTTTCTCTTAATGCGTTTCTCCAGAAACCACTTTAATATCCGTATCACTCTCTAACATAGCTTCTACAGACAATTCAATGGCTTTAGCAATATCTTTTAAATTCATTCCAGGAGTTCCTGCTGGCTGATTTACTGTTTGTTCAGTCGCAAAAGGTACATGCATAAAGCCACCTTTTACATCTTTAAATTCTGTATGACAATAATGCAATACAGAATACATTACATCGTTACAAACATAAGTACCTGCTGTATAACTAACACTTGCTGGAATTCCATTTTCCTTCATTTTTTCAACCATTCTAAATACAGGAAGCATTGTAAAATAAGCTTCTGGCCCATTTTCTACAACACTTGTCTGCAAAGGTTGATTGCCTTCATTATCGGCAATTCTGGCATTTCTAAAGTTAATACCCACCCATTCTGGTGTGACTTGACTTCTTCCTCCTGCTTGACCAATACACAATACAAAATTTGGCTGATTCTCTTGAATCGCTTCATAAACTGCATCTGGCCCTTTTTGAAATACTGTAGGAATTTCTTTCTTAACGATTTTTGCCCCACCAATTTCATCCGGCAATAATTTAACAGCTTCATAAGCTGGATTGATTTTTTCTCCTCCAAAAGGATCAAAACCTGTAATTAATACTTTTTTCATAACATTTCATCTCCTATGACATCATGATCATCATGACAATTTGTACCACTAACATAATTACGGCAACAAGCACTTGTTTTTTAATGACACCATTTTTATCTTTCATTTCTAAGATTGCGACAGGAACCATATTAAAGTTTGCTGCCATTGGCGTACATAGTGTACCACAATATCCACAAGTTAATGCTAGAGATCCAATCACTACTGGATCTGCTCCATATTTAAGGACAAAAGGTGCCCCAATACCAACTGTCATTACGGTAATTGCCGCAAAAGCATTTCCCATGATCATGGTAAATACCGCCATGCCAATCGCATAAACAATAATTCCAATTGTAACATTGCCTGCAGGAATAATATTAGATACTAAACTAGAAATGACATCTCCAACACCTGCAGCTGTAAATACGGCACCTAAAGCAGCAAGTAACATTGGAAGCATACTTAATGGTCCAACCACATCCATCATTCTACGACAATCTTTTAAGAAGACACTTGGTGTATTTGATTTTGAATAGATACGCAAAATGATCATGGCTACAAAAACACCTACACTCATTCCAACTAGTGGTGAAATCTTAGTAAAGAAAGCTGCAAGTAATGCAAACAAACCAATGCATACAGCTGGAACAAATACTTTTGCACCAATTTTCTTGTTGTTTTGTTCCATCTCATCAAGAGTAGGTTCTGGCTCATTACCAGGTGAAACTTTCTTTAGAATTGGAGGTAAAACCAAGATAATCAATAAGATACCATCAGCCAAGGCAGGTAACCATTTGCCTAGCACAAACATAACTCCTAGATCAAACCAGAAAACAAACGAACCAACACTGTTTTTATTTTCTTTATCTTTTAGATTTTTAAAGGCAACATAAATAGAAATCAATCCAATTAGACAATACATGACTTCTAATAGTTTTTCTGAAAGTGTAACATCTACACTCGTATAAAATTGAATTGGATTCATTATTTAGTCTCCTTTCTAGATAATTGTTTATCTTTAAGATAGTAATACACAATCGCAACAGCTACGGCAATAATTGCCACTGGAATTTGTACTTTCATTAAATCGACCAATTCAACATTGTATCCTAAGCCAGCTAATGTAGATTGCACTAAGATCATTCCACTTGTTCCTACAAACAAAACTTGCCCAAAGAACCATGCGATATTTTCCATACCACTTGCCATTCCTTTTAAGTTTTCTTCATACTTTTCACTGATCTTTTTACCATTTTTCTTAGCTGCAGCAGTCGCCATAGGCAATACAATAGGACGAACAAATCCGGCAACGCCACCAAAGCTTACATTAAATGCCGCAAAGACTAGACGGAATACACCATAAATCGCAAGAACAACACCGGCTGATGCATTTTTAAATTTCTTCATTAAATTAGCTGCTGCTTGTTTTAAACCATTTCTTTCCAGAGTTCCCGTAACTACCATAACCATCACAAACACGCACATACTACGGTTAGCGACGAAGCTTGATCCAAGTGTTTCCAAGAAAGTAACTGGATCCATACCTGCAACAAGTGCAGTCACAATAGCGGCAATCATAATAATCAAAATCGAATCCAATTTTAATACAAATCCGATTACAACAATTAGAATGCCTAATAATTTCAATAATTCCATAATCTTTCATTCTCTCTTTCATATTTCTTACAGAAATTTACATCTGAAATTATATCATATTCTTCAACAAAAACAAAAAAATGGATCAAACGATCCATTTACAACACTTCTTTATAAACTCTTAATACATTCTTATAGAAGATTTTTTCTACTTCTTCTTGTGTAAGCCCTGCCTTATATAAAGCTTCTTCTAATAGATTCATCATAGAAGCATCTTCAATTTCTAAAGGACATGAAATCCCATCAAAATCTGTACCTAATCCAATGACATCAATTCCTGCAAGATCTTTGATATATAGAATATGTTTCACCATATCTTCGACACAACTCTTGTGATCATCACGATCCGCTAAGAAACTGCCACAGAAATTAAGTCCCATGACACCACCACGTTTTGCCAATTGAAGAATCATATCATCACTCATATTACGTGCTACATTACATACACTTCTCGCGTTTGAATGTGATGCCACAAATGGTTTTGTCGTATATTTCAATACATCATAGAAACCAGCATCATTTAAGTGAGAAACATCAATGATCATACCAAGTCTTTCCATTTCTTTCACATATGAAATCCCAAACTCTGTCAATCCTCTTTCTGTATCTACACTACGCTTATAGTTAGGTCGATTTCCATTCATATCTTTCATAGAAAGGTTTGGATAACCAATTCCGTTCTCATAATTCCATGTTAAGGCAATCATTCTTACACCCATGCGATAGTAGTTTCTTAACATAGCTAAATCACTAAAACAAACACCACCATCTTCTAAAGTTAATAAACTTGATAATTTTCCTTCTTTATCATTCTTCTCAATATCACTAAACGTATATACAGGGGCAATATAATCTGCATACTTATCCATTTGTGTACAATATTCATCATACAAACGCATTGTTTGTTGTTCAGGAATAGCTAGTTCTTTTTGATCTGTAAAAAGTGCAAAATTCTGTAATAAATAATTACCCTTTTTCATTTTTTCTAAATCAATTGACAAATCATTCGAATATAAACTTGCCTCTTTCCCTTTTAAATCACGACTCAATAATTCTAGAATCGTATCACAATGCATATCGACTACTCTCATTTTTATAACTCCTTTAACCATTCTATACAGCCATCTTCATAACATGATGGAACAATTTTATTTGCGACTTTTTTACAGGCTTCACAACCATTTTCAAGTGTTACACCTAAGCCAGATGCTTCTAAGACAGGTGCATCGCTAGAACCATCCCCAATTGAACTAACATCTTGCCAAGAAATGTTTATTTTTTCTAATAAACGATTCACACTATTCAACTTTTCACAATCCTTATGAATAATATCAATCATCGTATCTGTACTATGCACAACTCTTACATTACAATTTGATTCAATCCTTGATTTCATTTCATCATAAATTGAATCAATTCGTGATTTTGAATCCGATATAGACACTTTCCACACAGAACCCTTTAAATATTTTTCCATGTGATTCGTTAAAATGTAATCCACATCACAATTATGCATGTCCAGTTCAAATCCATGTGTCATTTTATTTGCCACAAAATAATCGGGTTGACTATATCCAACGCCTAAATTATGCTTTTGAGCATATTGCCAAATAAATGAAACATCGTTATTTGAGATTACATACTCAAACATCGTCTTTTTCATTTTCACATCAAAACAATGGGCTCCATTACAACTAATGACATATCCACCAAAATCTTGCATCAAAATCTGTTTAGACAATGGATATACGCCTTGAAAGCATCGAGCTGAATTTAATACGACTAAGACATCTCTTTTTTCAACTTCAATCAATGCTTCTTTAACAGCTTCATTGACATAGATTCCACTACTCGGATTCATTAAAGATCCATCTAAATCACATACAATTGTCCTAACCATATAGCACTTCCTTTTACTTGTTTAATAGTAATACGAAACGCGTCAAAAAAAAAGACCCCGAAGGGTCTTAATTAGCTAAAGTTCTTAGTGAAATACTACTTTTTGAATTCAACAGCTGGTAAGTTGTAGAAAGTCTTGTCTCCAAGGTATTCAGCAACGTTAACAGTTCCACGTTGGTTCAATTCGTCTTCAATACGCATTAAACGGTTGTATTTAGCAATACGGTCTGTACGGCTTAATGAACCAGTCTTGATTTGTCCTGCGTTCAATCCAACAGCGATGTCAGCGATTGTAGTGTCTTCAGTTTCTCCTGAACGGTGAGATACGATGCAAGTGTATCCGTGTTTCTTAGCCATTTCGATAGCGTCGAATGTTTCAGTTAAAGTACCGATTTGGTTAACTTTGATTAAGATCGCATTAGCGATTCCTTTTTCGATTCCTTCGTAAAGGATTGAAGGGTTAGTTACGAATAAGTCATCACCAACTAATTGTACTTTGTCTCCTAGACGGTCAGTTAATTTTTTCCATCCGTCCCAGTCGCTTTCTCCTAATCCATCTTCGATAGAGATGATTGGGTATTTAGCAATCCATTCTTCGTACATGTCGATCATTTCATCGCTAGTCTTAGTTCCTTGACCAGATTTTTTCAATTCATATAATCCAGTTTCAGTGTTGTGGAATTCAGAAGCAGCAACGTCCATTGCGATCTTCATATCTTTTCCTGGAACATATCCAGCAGCTTCCATAGCTTCAACTAATAATTCAAGAGGTTCTTCGTTTCCATCTTTACAGCTTGGAGCGAATCCACCTTCGTCACCAACGTTAGTGTTGTATCCTTTTTTCTTTAATACAGATTTTAAAGTGTGGAAAGTTTCAGCAGCCATACGAACAGCTTCTTTTTCACTCTTAGCACCAACTGGCATAATCATGAATTCTTGGAAATCTACTGTAGAGTCAGCGTGTGATCCACCGTTGATAACGTTGCACATAGGAACTGGCAATGTTTTTCCGTTGAATCCACCGAAGTATTTGTATAAAGGTTCTCCGTAGAAATCAGCAGCTGCTAAAGCACAAGCCATAGAAACACCTAAAGTAGCGTTAGCACCTAAATTTTTCTTGAATGGGTCTCCATCCAATTCTAACATTGTTTTGTCAATTAATACCTGGTCACGGCAATCCATACCGATAATTTTTGGAGCAATTTTAGTGTTTACGTTTTCAACAGCTTTAGTTGTTCCTTTTCCCAAGTAACGAGCTTTATCTCCATCACGTAATTCTAAAGCTTCACGAACACCAGTACTTGCACCACTTGGTACCATAGCACGTCCGTAAGCACCAGATTCTGTAGTTACTTCAACTTCAACAGTTGGATTTCCACGTGAATCTAGAACTTCACGAGCATATACATCAACAATAATAGGCATAATTAAAATATCCTCCTCTAAGCCTTAAGCTAATAAAATAATAGCACGCAAGCCATCTAAAATCAACGATTATAGGCTCTGAAAGCGGTTTTAACTTCCTCTTGGTTCTCATCAGTAAACACAAAGCGGAAATGTTTTATTCCATACGATTCATAATCTTTTCGATTTTCAATTTCATTCATAATATTCACATCATATAATCGCATGTGACAATCTTTATCTCCAAATAAAAAGACACGCTTTCCATCTAAGCCTTCAAGCTCATAACGATGATGATGGCACAAACCGCAATTCATTCTCTTACCATCTTTTAAAGCCGTATTTACAGGACAATGTTTCATCGTCATCAAGCGTCGTTTCTGATATAAAGTCTTATAGACTGGAGCATCAAAATGATAACGATTCGAAAAGCCCTTCATTATTTCTTCAACCTGATACTTGTCACACTCATCACTGATTACACAACTTTCATATCCCATTTCTAAGATAGCAGCCACACTATATGAATTAGAAACATTTAATGAATCTACAATTTTTCCTTTACCTAGATGCGCATTCACGAATCCATCAACACTCGTTATATTTGATTTTTCTAAGATTTGATTACTGTTAAACATTTCACTCACATAACAAGAAGAATCATCAACCTTTTGATTCATTGAATTAATTTCAAACAAATCAAATGAGGTTTTACTTTTCTGTGGAATATAACTATATTCTTTTTCAACAAGCGGCTCCTGTTTTAAACAAGCCTCTTTCATTTTCTCAAGAGCATCCCTACGAAGTTGGTTCATAACTGAAATCGGAAAATAAATATCTTTACCCAAATGATATTCAATATGATCAAAACTTGCCCAACTATCTTTTGTCTTAGAAAACTGTTTGTTTAACGTTTCTTCATCCGTTGCACGCTTTAAAGCCTGTACACTATCAATTTCAGTAGAAACACAAACGCTTGTCGAATCCTTATACACTTCCATTACCATCGGCTTTCCAACTGCACTACAAGTTACTATCGCATTAACCTTGCTTTGACGATTGGATGTACGAATTCTTTCATCAATTATTTTATTTAATTCAGAATCCATTGTTTTACGAACAATACTACCTACATGAACCCCTACTGGTCCTTCGATTAGAACTGTATTATTTTTAGGCATGAAAGAAATCAACTTTTGTTTCTTATCATACATAAAATTCACATGACAACCCAAGTTCTCTTTTTCAAAACGAATTCCATCATTTTGATGCAGATCTTGACTTAATTGAATGCAAATCTTATTTTTATTTACCTTTACAACCTTGCCAATTTCAATTCCCTGATGATTACAAGTTTTACTATTCATTAATTCTTTGCCACTAGCCCTATACATATGACCTACAGTATATTCTCGATTGAATGTAACACGTAAGTTTTGTTTGTCCTCAACATTTCGTTCCATATTCTCTAATACCTTTTTGACTTGTGAAACACTCTCATAAACATATGGAGCGCTCTTCATTCGCCCTTCAATTTTTAACGAACAAACCCCCATATCCGCTAATGTATTCACTTCATCAATCAAAGATAGATCTTTTGGACTTAATACATATTCTCCATGCGTATCCACTTTATTTCCATCTTCATAAAGGGTGTATTTCATTCGACATGGTTGCGCACACATTCCACGATTTCCACTTCGTCCATAATGTACACTTGAAAAATAACATTGCCCCGAATAACAAATGCATAAAGCTCCATGCGCAAAAACTTCCACTTCAATACCTGTATCTACACATGCTTGAATTTCTTCTTTTGTACATTCTCTAGCTAAAACAACACGTTGAACACCTAATTTTTTTAGTTGTTCAATTTGATAAGGATTAGAAACTGAAAGCTGTGTAGAAGCATGTAGCACCAAATTGGGTAGTCTATGATGCAAAAGATGGATAAAACCTAAATCTTGAATGATCAACGCATCTACACCAAAAGAATGAACCTTTTTTGCCATATTGTAGGCATCCTCTATTTCATCCTCATATAATATTGTATTCATCGTAATATATACTTTTACACCACACAAATGACATCTTTCAATAACTTCTTTTGTAGTTTCTAAGTCAAAATTATTTGCGAATGCTCTAGCTCCAAAACTTGGCAAGCCAAAATAAACAGCATCACATCCTGCTGCTAATGCTGCATTTAATGCTTCCATACTTCCTACGGGTGCTAATATTTCTGGTCTCATTTTTCTTGCTCCTTTCAAAATAAAAGCTACAGATACAATCTATAGCTAGTCTTTATTATTTTGATAATACTTTTTAATTGCCTCAAAAGTTTCTTGCGAAATCACATGTTCAATACGACAAGCATCTTCTGTCGCAATATTTTTAGGTACCCCAATATTTTGTAGCATATCTGAAAAGAAAGTATGACGCGCATATGTTTCTTCTGCGATTCTCTTTCCTTCTTCACTTAAAGTTAAAAATTTACTAACATCTAAAACAATTAATCCTTGCTCAGACAATAATTTTACGGCATGTGAGACGCTGGGCTTAGAAAAACCCAAATAACTTGCGACATCAACACTACGAACATGATCTAAACATTTTGATAAAACTAATATGGCTTCTAAATAATCTTCCATCGATTCGCCTAACTGCATATTCATTACTCCTCTAATTCTTTTCTTTAATTTTAAGCTAGTCCTCTTTTAAAGTCAATTGTCATGACATATAATAGTTATATGAACGATACAAAACTAACAATCGCAAATGCGCTATTAAACTTATTAAAAACACAACCCTTAAACAAGATTACAGTCACTCAAATCACAAAGGAATCAAATTTAACACGACAGACTTTTTATCGTAATTTTGAAGATAAAGAAGATCTAGTAAACTGGTATTTTGAAAAGCTATGTCTAGACTCTTTTAAAGAAATGGCTGATCAAACCACTTTAAAAGAAGCTTTAATTAAGAAATTCACTTTTATTCAAAGCCAAAACACATTCTTTAAAGAAGCCTTTAAAGAAGATGACTACAATTCTTTGACAAACTATGATTATCGCTGTATCTATGATTTCTACAAAAAGAAAATTGAAACAAAGACGACAATTGATCCACAACTAGACTTTCTACTTCAAATGTATTGTCATGGATCTATTGAAATGACTAAATCCTGGGTCGAAAAAAATATGTATCTAGATATAGAAACGCTAGTCAATATGTTGATTGAATCCATGCCAGAAAGATTGAAACAATATATCAATCTTTAACTACAATACCTAAAAGTTTCACAAATTCAAGCGCTTGGGATGAATTCACGACAACACCTGTTAATTTATCACTCGACACCGCAATGTTTTCAATTTCACAGCTTGAGAAATCAAGCTCTTTTAATTTTGTGTTAAACCATTCCGTTGAATTTAATATACATTTATCAAATGAAGTCTTTTTAAAATCACATTGAACAAATCCTGAACCCGTTAAATCATTGATGTCAAATGCACACTCTTTAAATGTACTGCCACCAAAGTCACAATAATGTCCTTTGCATAATTGAAATAATGTATCTTGCACTAAGCTTTGTGAAAGTTCCATTCCACTGATTCGACAAGAAATGAAATGAACACGACTTAAACTACATTGATTCAAGTGTACATTTTCAAATTCACAATGATCAAAAATAATATCCATATATTCAATAAAGCTAAAGCTACAATCTTTAAATTGACACTTGCTAAATTTACACCCATCCATCGTGATATTATCTAAGTTTTCTTCAATACAAACATTCTCAAATATATAATCACTCACATACGATTCATATGTCCATTCATCCATTGGTTCAAGACTCGTATTGATTTTTAGCTTTTTCATAGATTCTTAATTTTCAATAATACTTCTTGATTAAACAAGATATCTTTTAATAATTGTAAATCTTCATAACTCACAAAATCATACTCTGCACGATTTAAAATAATATAGATTTGTTGAAGAGCATTTTTAAGTTCCATCCATCCTTCTGGTGTACCAAACTCTTCATCAAACAACTTATGAATATTATCCTGGTTCATTAAAGAATATAAATAGGAATAGATGGTTGTCGTTGAAGGATTATTAAATCCATCAAAGAAATTCTTAAAGATAGGATAGATATATTTTCGCAACATATTCAAAGTAGCTTTCGCATAAAATAAGGCACTCGCACTAAAATCAACATCCTTTACATCTTCATAATAGACTTCCAAATCACTTCCTGCTTCGATTTGATCTAAGACACTTCCCGGAAAATCTGCATAATCTTCTTCATTTATATTTAAAGCTTCATAAAAGTCAGTTTCTTCTTCAGGCTCTTCGTTTTGTTTCATATTATTCATCATATTTTGAGCCATGTCATTTAACTTATTCTTTTCTTCATCGCTCATATTGTCCATCATTCTTGAAATGGCTGAAAAATCAATATCACTAAATTTCATGTTTATTACCTCATTTCTAACATGTATTATACACAAAACATAAGTGGATTAACATAAACAAATATATTAGAATATATACATGAAATTATTAAATATACAAAAAGAAATCCCCGATATTCTTTTAGATATTCGCTATTGCACAACTTACAATTTCATTGGTGAAATCATTGATGGCTATATAGATCCGGTAGCGTTAGGAACAAAAGAATTGGTGAAGCAATTAAAAGTAATCAATTCAAAGGCAAGACAAATGGGATATCGATTAAAGATATGGGATGCCTATCGACCTCAAAGTGCCCTTGATCATTTCATGACTTGGAAAGATACTGAGGATGATAAAATGAAATCCATTTTCTATCCAAAATATTCCAAAAAATATCTTTTTGAGAATGACTTTATCATTGAAAAATCAGCGCACACCAGAGGTAGCACTGTCGATTTAACTTTAGTTGATGAAAAAACAGGAAAAGAATTAGATATGGGATCTTACTTTGATTACTTTGGCGATATTTCGAGTCCATTATACACAAAAGGATTAACGAATCATCAAATAAACAATCGCAAGACACTTAGAAATTTAATGTTAGATAATGGATTTATCCCTTTAGAATCTGAGTGGTGGCACTATACTTTAAAGGATGAACCCTATCCAGATACTTATTTTAATGTGGAGGTAAAATCTGATGGAAACTAAATTATGGTCTGCTTTAATTGGTCTTTCTAAAACCGTGGATTCAAATCCAAAAACAGAAAACACAGACACAATTATTTTAGATTGTCTTCAACATCTAAGAAATCATACAGTTACACAAGATCTAATTGATACAGTACACAAAGAAAAAGACAAGATATCGCCAGGATGTAAAACGTGTACGCATCCTTGTGGCAATACAAGTGATTATGACATGTCTTTGATTAATGACAAGAAAAAGGAATTGATGAATCAAATCCTGAATTTAAGTGATATGAACTTCATCTATCGCGGTCTATGTTATTTAGGCTTTGACATTGATGATTCTTATATTGATGAATTGATAGAAGAGGTCAAGAAATAATGAAAAAAAGAAAAATTCGCTATGACCGTATTTTATTGCCTATCTTAATACTGTGTGTAATTATCTTTGGAATATCTTCATCTCATAAAACAGAAGAAACAAAAGTTCAATCAAAACCCATTCATACGACAACTACTTTTTTAAAGAACGCGTTAAAACCCGTTGGTCAAACCCTGTATATTTATGGTGGAGGCTGGAACGAAGCACAAACAGGTTCCGGAACTGAAGCGTTAACTTTGGGCTTATCTAAGGAATGGAAATCCTTCTATGATACACAAGATAGTTCATACAATTATGAAAACTATATGTATGAAATCCATAAAGGACTCGATTGTTCTGGCTATGTCGGTTGGTCTATCTACAATACATTAGAAACCAAATCCAATCATGGCAATGGCTATGTATTAAAGGCTGAAGAAATGACTAAAACATTTGCGAACATGAAGTTAGGAAGCTATAAAGATTCCATTCAAAACGCAAAACCAGGTGATATTGTCTCTATGGCGAATGCTCATGTTTATATTGTACTTGCCGTATGTGAGGATGGCAGTTTATTGATTGCTCACTCTAGTCCTCCAGGTGTTAAAATTTCAGGTACATATGACCAAAATGGAAATTCAAATTCACAAGCTGTCGGATATGCACAAAAAATTATGAAAACGTATTATCCAGACTGGTACAGTCGTTATCCAAATTGCACTGTCGATTCTAGTTTTACTGAACCAAGTAATGTATCTTTATTTCACTGGAATTCAAAAACATTAAAAGATACAGATCAATTGCACTCTATGAGTATTAATCAAATCATTCAAACTTTATTTAAATAGGAGGTCAACATGGAAAAAGATTGGAAATTATTTAGAAAGAAACTAGGTAGCTGGCAAGAAGCCTATATGGATAAGCTCGTTGAGGAATACAAATCCATTTTAAATTCAGATGCATTATCTTCTGATAAATACTGGGCTCTACGAAAGAAAATTTATGAGGACTATAAAAGTCCTGGCGTTTTGGCAAGAGATGTATCTCGATCAAATATGTTCATTATATTATTAGGTTTATTGCGTGATGAAGCCATCACTATGGATGATTTAGATGGATTTAGTGATGAACTTAAAGAAGATCTTCAACAATTGCTCAAATGAAAAAGCCGAAAAATCAGCTTTTTTCATTTAGTCTTCTTTTTTACCAGCTAACTCTTTTAATGCTTTTAAAGAATCCACTTTCTTTGAATATAAAGTCAATGGAGCAGAACTTGTATCACCAATCGCTGTTAAATCATATCCTTGTGCTTCACATTCATTTTTCAAATATGCTTTGTGTTGGAACGAGTTCAAATCAATTTCGCCATTATTTAAAGCCTCATTTGGTAAGTTATATGCATCAAATACAACTACATCTAAATAGATTCCAGAATTTTCATCGTCTAATACTTTTTGTACCGCTCTAAATGTATCGGCAGAACCACAAGTACCAATCTTAATAACTTTCTTCCCATCTGAATTTGATTGATATCCTTCAATATCGCTCACAAAATTTTTATCGACTGTATAATCTTTATCATAATCAAATGCAGGAACACTCGCTCCTTTATTCTTTTCTAGAATATATTCAGCCACTAACTGACTTTGGTATGCCTTTACTACCTTTTGATAATCCTCATTATCTTTATCGGCAGTACGTGCAACGATCACATTAATAAATGGATTGTCACTTCCTACTTCTTGTACTTCTGTAATCAAGCCATCCTTTTTAGGTTTTAATCCAGCAGGAATCGCATATGTACCATTGATTGTAGCTGCTCCAAAATCATCCAAAGTCGAAACCAATGTATTGGCTTGCGTAGGAACAATTTCAATATTGTATTTATACTTTGTAACATCCTTCAATTCTGGAGTCCAACCAGCCTTGTCATCCACGTCAATCAAGCCAGCTTTTTCTAGAAGCAATAATCCTCTTCCACCATTTGTGGCATCGCTTGGAATACCAATTTTTACAGGTTCACTTGATGACTTTGATGAACATCCTGTAAGTAATGTTGTAGCTACTAAGCCTGCTGTTAAAAATGTTTTAAATAATTTATTTGTCTTCATAATCCTTTTCCCTCTCTTTTATTTATGAAATAATTCTTTATTCGTTGTTGCTTTTGACAATGTATTTCCCAATAATTGAATCAACGAAACAATGATCAATAATAAGATCACACATAAATTCACAACATCTTGATAATGTAAGTTTTGTCCATAATTAATTGCGAACGAACCAATTCCACCAGCACCAACTGCACCTGCAGAAGTTGTTAATCCAATCAATGAAATAGCCGTAATAGTTGTTACACGAATCAAATCCGGTAACGCCTCATGCAGATAAACACGAAAGATAATTCCTAGTGTTGAGCTTCCCATGCTTCTAGCAGCCTCTATTTTTCCTGGATTTACATCCGCTAATGCCGTTTCAACTTGTCTTGTGTAGAATGGAACCGCTCCAAAGACTAATGGAACAACAGCCCCTTTGACTCCAATCGAAGTACCCGCAATACTTCGTGTTAACGGAATCAAGAAAATCAATAGGATGATAAATGGTACGGCTCTAAACACATTCGTGATAACTTCTAGAATAAAATGAATAATCCGATTTGGCTTAATCCCATCTGTCTTTGTTACAATCAATGAAATTCCAAAAGCACCTCCAATTAGTAATGTAATCAAGCCTGCGATGAAAAACATTTGATACGTTGCAGTCAATGCTGTTAAAAATATATCCCAATAATTGGCAACGTTTGGAAAAAAATCAACTAAAAATTTAGGCATGACGAATCACCTCCACTTTTACATTAGATTCATGTAGAAAATCTATGGCACGCTGTACATTTTCCTTAGTCCCTTCAATTGAAGCAATAATGCCACCCAAAGCATCCGCATTAACGACATCTACATTGGCCAACATGATATTTACATCCACATTATATTCACGAGATATTTTTGAAATGGTTGCACTACCAACACTATCTCTAGTGAATGTAAGTTTAACTAATTTACAATCCGTAGGAATAATTGTCTTATTCTCAATCAACTTTGTTATATTTGATAATGAAGATGAGGAATTAATAAATTTCTTCGTGATTTCTTCTTTTGGATTGGCGAAGATATCATATACATCTCCTTCTTCAACAACCTTACCATTCTCCATAACTGCCACACGATTTGCGATAGATTTAATCACACTCATTTCATGTGTGATCAAGATAATTGTTATTCCTAATCTTTTATTTAAATCCCTCAATAACTTTAGAATGGATTCTGTCGCATCTGGATCTAAGGCAGAAGTTGCTTCATCACTAAGTAACACCTTAGGATTGTTTGATAAGGCTCTTGCGATGGCTACACGCTGTTTTTGTCCACCCGATAATTGTGATGGATACACATATTTTTTATCTGCCAAATCTACAAGATCTAATAATTCATCCACACGAGTTTCAATTTCTTTCTTTGATAACCCCGTATATTTTAATGGGTACGCCACATTATCAAATACAGTGCTTCGATCTAATAAGTTAAAATGTTGAAAGATCATTCCTATGGATCGTCTTAACTCTCTTAATTTCTTTTGACTTATATCTAAACTTCCTTGATTTGCACTTACCTTTCCAAATCCTTCAATTTCAATACTTCCAGAATCTGGAATCTCTAAAAAGTTCAAGCATCGAACCAAAGTACTTTTACCAGCACCAGAATATCCAATCACCCCATAGATTTGCCCACTTTCAATATGTAGTGAAACAGCATCTACGGCATGTACGTCTGCATTCTTTAAATGATAGGTTTTATCCAAATGTTCTATATTAATCATTTATAACACTCCAATCTAACAAAAAAAGCCGAGGACTTTCCCCGGCAATCGCACACTTAAATAAGCGACAAACGAATTGAAAACCGGGTCACATTTTTTAACATATACATTTGCATCATTGACATCATCATTGTTTTCATTTTCGCTTCCTCCTTGCATGTTTGTATTCTACAAGAAGGTTATGCTATTGTCTAATTGTTAAATTTTTTAAGCAGTTATAAAAATTATTTATTACTAAAATAATCCTTCATTGTTTGAATATACGTACTACCAATCTCACTCAACACTGTATTTTTCCTTGTGATATACCCAATTTCCATCATAGAATTGGGATTCTCTACATTCGCTTCATAAGGCACAACTACATAGTCATCCCCATTCAAATCACGACTAATAATTCCAGAACATAAAGTATATCCATTCAGTCCTCTCATTAAATTCAGCATCGTAGCACGATCATTCACTTGAATCTTTCTTGGAAATTCATTTTCAACCAATATCTCCTCTGCCGTATACATCGAAGGATTATCACCTTGATCAAAAGTCATATTTGGATATGGCAATAATTCTTCATACGTAATTGATTTTTTCTTGGCAAGAGGATGCCCCTTATACAAATACACAAAGGCATCGCAATCCGCTAATTTATGAAATTCTAAATTCCATTCATCAAATTGTTTCATCATAAAACGACGATTATAGTTGGATAAATATAAAATGCCTATTTCACTTAATGAATTACCTACATCCTCAATAACATGCATCGTCTTTGTTTCGCTAATCGCAAAATCATATTTAGAAGTCCCATACTTCTTCACTGTATCCACAAATGTTTTGGTCGCAAATGAATAGTGCTGGCACGAAACACGAAACTTATTTCTTCGTAAGCTTACATCTTCATAGCGATTTTTTAATAATTCATATTGTTGGTACAACTGTCTTGCGTATGTTAAAAATTCTTGTCCTTGTTGCGTCACAGTGACTCCATGACTTGTACGATTAAAGATTTGAATATCTAGTTCTTTTTCAAGTGATTGAATGGCAGACGTTAAAGTAGGCTGAGACACAAAAAGCTTTTCAGCCGCCTTATTCATAGATTTCTCATCTGACACCGTTAATACATAAAGTAATTGTTGAAGCGTCATTTTCAGTCTCCTTTATTTATATAATTTTAATGAATATTTGTTGATTTTCAAGATTCCATAAAATAAAAGAGCTTGAAAAGCCCTTTAAACGTAAAATAATTAATTCTCTTTTTGATGTTCTACATGCCAAGCATGATCCTCTTTCACTTTCGCAAGTTCTTCTGGATTTTCAAACAATTCGAGTGCCGTAAAAGCCAATGCTTTTGCTCCTTTGACAATCGCATCCATTGCCTTTTGACTACATGAAGCATTGACCATGTCTTGACTATGTCCTGCAATCTGTACATCTGTAATACTAATATGAGGCTGAATCGTAGGTACAACCTGACTAATATTACCCACATCACTACTTCCAGGCATGACCACATCTTCTACATGTTTTACAGTATTGCCAAGTTCTGTAATATATTTTTCATAGATTGCATCTAAAGAAGGTGTTAAAACCATATTTTCTACAAGATTTTGATACAACTTCATACTCGATGTACAACCCGTCTGTAAAGCGGAACCCTTCACAATATTCTCTACTTTTTCATATAACTCATGCAACGTATCAATATCGGCAGCTCGAATATAATATTTGGCCTTTGTGTATTCTGGAATGACATTGGGAGCTGTTCCCCCATCAACAATCACACCATGAATACGAATGCGATCTGTTAGTTGTTGTCGTAAAACACCAATGGCTGCATATGTTAAGATCTGCGCATCCAATGCATTGATTCCATCTTGAGGACATCCTGCTGCATGCGCCGGTTTTCCCCAAAATTCAATATCTACAGGTGCACATGCATAATTACGCGTACTTAATCCATCTTCTGGACCTGAACCTGGATGCACGCATAGGGCAAAATCCACATCTTTTAAATATCCCTTCTTCACAAAAGAACCTTTGGCACTTCCATTTTGTCCACCCTCTTCTCCAGGCGTACCATATACACGTACTTCTCCACCAATTTGATCCACGACACTTTTTAAAGCAGCACCCGCAAGAGAAGAAGTAGCACCAAACACATTATGTCCACATCCATGGCCTAAACCTGCAAGAGCATCATATTCTGCTAGAAAAACAACCGTAGGACCTAGTTTATTACTTTTGTAGGTTGCCGCAAAGCCTGTACGATGTCCTGCCGCTGGTAATTCAATCTCAAATCCTTCTTTTTTTAATTGTTCACTCAATGTTTGTGAAGCAAAATATTCAAAGTCACTGACTTCTGGCTTGGCATGGATTGCCAAAGAAATATCTTGATATATTTTTGCGTTAGTATCTATAAATTGAGAAATTTGATTCTTTAATTCTGACATAAAATAGTTCCTCCTAAAAGTTGAGTCTATTGTACAAAGAACAAGTGCTATATTCAAATTCTATTTATTTATATCTAGTTATAAATTATTTTTATATTTCAAGCAAAAAGAAAAACGGCATAGCCGCTTATTCTTTCGTTAGATCCTCACCAAAATACTTGATAGAAATCTTAGATAAAGTTCCATCTTCTTTTAGTTCTTTTAAAGCCTTATTTACAGCTTTCTTTAAAGAGGCATTATCATCCCCTTTTACCATTGGGATGGCATAGGGCGTAGATTCTTTGGATTGATCAACAATTTTAAATGAACTATCCTTTGTCGTCTGAAGATAATCATTGATAGAAGTAGCTGCATTGATTGTCGCATCCACACCACCACTCTTCACAAGATCCATACATTTCGTTAAATCATCTACGCCTTTTACAGTAGCCCCATAGTCTTCACCCAATTCCATATAAGTAGATCCAATCGAATTGGCAGTTGTCTTTCCTTTTAAATCATCAAACGAAGTAATTGTCGTATTATCATTACGAACAACTAAGACTGTGTGATCGTACGCATAAGGTGTAGAAAAATCAAATTTCTTTTCTCTTTCCTTTGTGATATCGACACCATTAATAACTAAATCATACGTACCCGTTGATAATCCAGTTAATAACCCATCCCATTTGCCTTCCACAATATTGGCTTTTACACCTAATTTCTTGGCAATATTCTTAGCGACTTCCACATCAACACCCATCAATTTATCATCCTTATCATGATAAGAGAATGGTTGCCAATCTCCTTCTAAACCAATTGTGATTTCACCTTTATCTTGAATCGTAGCTAAATGATCCTTACTAGATCCACATCCTGCTAAAGTAAATACCATAGTTGCACTTAATAAACCTGCTAACAATTTTTTCATCTTAACCTATCATTCCTTTCCGCTTCGCTTCAAGGCACACATTGGAATTAAAATGTGCAATGAGCTTTGCTTTTATTTTTTATCTTTTATTTGTTACCATGTTCTTGAAGTTAGAAGTACACTACAGAGCACGGTGAGGTGAGTTGCAGACTTCTGCATCTCGTTCAGATTAAATCAGCATCTTAACCAGTGTAAGTCCGAGTATTTCAAGCACACATTAGTGTTGACATCAAGTCCGTAGATTAATCATTGACTATTAGTTAATCTTTAGTGCCACTCGTTCAGTCAATGCTTCTTTCTTCTTTATTTTGAAAGGAGCTTTTTCTATGAAAATCATTTATCCTCGTGTTTGTGGTATCGACGTGCACAAAAAATTCATTGTCGCAGTTATCTGCATTTCTGAATCCGTTGAACCCGTTTATCTAAAAAAAAGATTCTCGACTTTTCACAACGACTTAATCCGCTTTAGAGACTGGCTGATTCAAAACGACTGTCAAAATGTATGCATGGAATCCACTGGTAAGTACTATATTCCTGTCTACAATATATTGGAATCCCATATTTCCAATATCGTCGTTGCCAACCCTAAATGGGTACGCGCTGTTAAAGGCGAGAAAGACGACGATAAAGATGCCAAATGGATTGCTGATTTGTTTAAGCTCGGTATTGTTAAAAGTAGTTTTATACCTCAAAAAGATTTCCGTATCCTTCGCGAACTCACTCGCTACAAGTACAAACTTGTAAATATGCGTTCCAGCGAAAAGAACCGTTATCAGAATGCTCTTACTTCTGGTAATTGTAAACTGGATATGGTCTTCACTGATGTTTTCGGCAAATCCGCATCTAATATCATCGACCTTATTCTATCAGATAATCCATACACAGATGAAGATATTCTTTCAAAAGTTCACAAGAATTGTAAGGCCTCTCCAGATATGATTCTCAACTCCATTAATGGAACGGATTTAACACCAGTCCAGAAATCCCGTATAGAACTTGTAAATAACCACATTAAACAATTATCATCTAATATCCAAAGACTTGATAAACTTATTGATTTAATGATTGAGCCATATGAAGACTATATTTCATTTTTGTGTCAGATACCTGGTGTTTCTAGAAACTCTGCCATCACAATTCTTTCTGAAATCGGTGTAGATATGAATCAATTTACTTCTACAAGACGATTAACTTCCTGGGCAGGTTTAACTCCATCCAGTAACCAGTCAGCAGGAAAGAAAAAATCTGTACGCATTTCCAGAGCCGGAGTATGTCTTAAACCATGTTTGGTTGAAGTTGCACATGCAGCAGTCAAGGATACAAACCATCCTTACTACGCCAACAAATTTAATAAGATTTCAAAACGACGTGGAAAGAAGCGTGCTTATATTGCGATTGCCAGAAAAATACTTGTAGCAGCATATCATATGCTTCTTACAGGAGAAATCTGGAATCCTGCAGACTTAGCAGAAGTTGAAACACCAGTTGAACAAAGAATTAAATACGTAAAGAACAACTTAAAATCAGATATTAAACAACTACTAGATATTGGACTTACAGTTGAAGAATTAACACTTATGATTCAGCAAAATGCCAATAATATAGCAACACAATAATCTTTATATTTGGGGAAAGGGGCTTTGCGCCCTTTTGTACTTCTAACTTCTCCTTTTCATAAATTATATTTTCAGATTACATTTCCTCTTTCCTTAAAAAATCTTTTGTTCGTTCTTGTTTCGGATTTTCAAAGAAATTCTTTGAACTGCCCTCTTCAACAATTTTCCCTTTTTCCATTAAAATCACATGACTAGAAACATTCTTCGCGAAAGCCATCTCATGCGTGACCACAACCATAGTCATTCCTTCATTAGCCAGTGTTTTCATAACACTTAAAACTTCTTGAATCAACTCTGGATCAAGAGCTGAAGTCGGTTCATCAAAATAAATAATGTCTGGATTTGTTGCCAAAGCTCTTGCGATTGCAACACGCTGTTGTTGTCCACCCGATAATTGTGAAGGATAATGAGTCGCACGATCTTTCATTCCTACTTTTTCAAGCATCTGCATACCAATCGCATTGGCCTCTTCTTTAGAAACATTTCGCGCTACAGTAAGACCTAATGTTACATTTTGTAGGGCTGTCTTATTCGCAAATAAATTGTAATTTTGAAATACAAACCCCGTATGCTTTCTAAGCTGGGCAACATCCTTCTTTGATGTATTTGCTAAATCGTAAGATTTTCCATTAAAAATCATAGTCCCTGCATCAGCTGTCTCTAAATAATTAATACAACGAAGTAAAGTTGTCTTACCTGATCCTGAAGGGCCTAATATCGCAATGACATCGCCTTTATTGACTGTAAGATCCATTCCATTCAAAACATTTAAATTTCCAAATGATTTATGAATATCTTTAATTTCTAATAAAGCCATACTCTATCTCCCTGCCTGATAATAATTCAGCTTCTTTTCACCCCAAGCTTGCAGCCAAGTTAAAACTGTACAGAAAATCAAATAAACTAAAGCCACTTCTATGTATAACTGCATAAACTGATAAGTTCTTCCGGCAATTCTTTCTGTCTGCATAAACATTTCTGTAACCGTAATATTCGCAGCTAAAGACGTATCTTTTACAAGTGAAATCAAGTTATTAAACAATGATGGAAATGCACTTCGAAAAGCTTGCGGTAAAATAATATGCATCATAATCTGCATATAGCTCATTCCTACACATAGTCCGGCTTCCATTTGTCCTTGTGGTACACTTTCAATCGATCCGCGAATGGTTTCTGCACAATAAGCGCCTGTATTTAATGAAAATACAATAATCGCTGCCGTAATAGCCGATATTCTCACGCCAATCGATTGCATCCCAAAATACATAATAAATAATTGTACAAGCATAGGTGTTCCTCTAAATATCCAAATATAGAATTGAACAACATACTTCATAACCGGAACTTTCGCATATTGTATCAAGGCACAAAAAATGGCCAACACCATAGCTAGAACAAAAGAAATGACTGCCAAAGGTAATGTCATTACAATTCCCGAAATAAATATCTTTGGGAATGATTCTAAAAACAATTCCATTCTTTCCCTCCCTAAAATCTTTATACTATTCTACACCCTAAAGTGAACTTTAGGTCAACTAAATCAATCCAAACGATTTTAATATCGTTAACCAGAATGTAATACTAAAAGCACTAAGCAATGTTGTCAGCATCACAACACTTGATGTTAAAACACCTTTATGCCCCATACTTTTAGCCATCACAAAGCCAGATACCGTTGTACTTGATCCGCACATAATCAAAATGGCAACTAAGGCTTGATTTCTGAATCCTAATAAAGCTGCAATTGGTAAGAAGATCGTACAAAAACCAATTAATTTCATAAATGTACAGAATAAAGATGGTTTCAATTCTCCTTTCGCCTGATCAAAATCAAAAGTGGCTCCCATCGCCATTAAACCTAGTGGTGTTGCCGTACTTGCGATCATAGAAATTGTTTTATTGATGACTTGTGGCAGTTTAAATGGCAACAAACTCACAAGTACACCTATCACAATGCCTAGAATTAGTGGATTCTTTAACATTCCAATGAATGTTTTCTTATAATCAACCTTCGATTGTTCAGCCTTAAAGAAAGATAGAATCACAACGGATACTACGTTATAAACAAATACAACACTCATCAACATCAATGGCGCAACACCTACATCTGGATAAATATTTGATGTTAATGCAAGTCCTAATAAGGCAGCACTACTTCTGTAACAAGCTTGAATAAATTCACCTTGAATCGCTTTATCTTTTAAACGTAATGAAAATAATATCGATAATAGAATACTAATTAGAGTAGATACAACACAAAATACGACAAACTTTGTATCCCAAAGATCTTTAAAATTAGATTTAGACACATCGACAAACAACAATAGTGGTAATGATACTTTAAAGACAAATGAATTCAATTTTGATGCCAATGTATCATCTAGAATATTCATTTTATTTAAGAAATAACCGACAACCATCAATAGAAAGATGGGAATCGTTGCATTTAGGCTAAATAATAAATTTTCCACAGAAATCCCTCCAAAACTATCTTAAAATTTTAGCACAAATATTGAATAATATGCACTAAAACACTTATATGTGACATTATTATCAATTTGTAACTTGTATGTAAGCGCTTGTACTCGCACAATGGAATTAACAAGTATATGAGGAGGAAATAATACTTATGGCAAATCGTTTTATTTTAAATGAAACAAGTTATCATGGTGCTGGAGCCATCAAAGAAGTGGTTACAGAAGTTAAAGCACGTGGATTAAAAAAAGGTTTAGTTGTTACAGACAAAGACTTGATCAAATTTGGTGTAGCTACTAAAGTCACAGACTTATTAGATGAAGCTGGACTTCCTTACGAAATCTATGATGAAGTTAAGGCAAACCCAACTGTTGAACAAGTTAAAAATGGTGTAAAAGCAGCTAAAGATGCAGGTGCTGACTATTTAATCGCTATTGGTGGTGGAAGCCCACAAGATACTTGTAAAGGTATTGGAATCATCTTGGCAAACCCAGAATTTGAAGATGTTGTTAGCTTGGAAGGTGTTGCTCCAACTAAAAACAAATCTGTCCCAGTTATCGCAATTGCGACTACAGCAGGTACTGCAGCCGAAACTACAATCAATTATGTAATTACAGATACTGAAAAGAAAAGAAAATTCGTTTGTGTAGATGCTCACGATATTCCAGTTGTTGCGATTATCGATCCAGAAATGATGTCAAGTATGCCAAAGGGCTTAACTGCAAGTACTGGTCTTGACGCATTAACTCACGCTATTGAAGGATACACAACTTTAGCTGCTTGGGAACTTGCTGATACATTAAACTTAAAAGCTATCGAAATCATTTCAAGAAGCTTACGTGCTGCATGTGCTAACGATCCAAAAGGACGTGAAGACATGGCTTTAGGACAATATATGACAGGTATGGCATTCTCTAACGTTGGTTTAGGTGTTGACCACGGTATGGCTCACCCATTAAGCGCATTCTACGGAATCCCTCACGGTGTTGCTTGTGCTACATTACTTCCATACGTTATGGAATTCAACAAAGATTACACTGGTGAAAAATTTAGAGAAATCGCTCGTGTAATGGGAGTTGAAGGTGTTGATGAAATGTCTCAAGAAGAATATCGTCAAGCTGCTATTGATGCCGTTATTCAATTAAGTAAAGATTGCGGAATTGCTCAAAGCTTAAAAGAAATCGGTGTTAAAGAAGAAGACTTACCTACATTAACAGATTCAGCTATGGCTGACGTATGTACAGGTGGTAACCCTCGTCCATGTACTAAAGAATTGATCTTCGACTTATATAAATACGCATTTAACGGAAGAGACTAATATGTCCATTTAGAAGGCAATCTAGTTGCCTTCTTTTTTTCTGTGCAAAGCAACCAAATTTCCACCAACTATTCCCAAAACATCATCAAACCATCTGCTTAAAGCATCTGATGAGTTTTGTCTAGCCTGTTTCTTATTTGACAGAATTTATGAGATGCTGATGGGAAGCTTTTGGGTTTTGTACAAGCAGGAGTGAAATAAAGATACAGGCTTTTTGTTCACACAGAGAATCCTCTTGTGCTAAGAGTTTTGTACAAAGTAAAGAAATTCAGGCAAAGAAACATCTAAAGCTCCAACAAAGTCTTCTGATTCAAATAATCTTGATATTCTTCATCAATGTCAAAGCTTGCTGAGAACTTCTTCCCTATGAGAAAGTCAGTATATTCGTTCTCTCTATCACTAACCAAAGTTTTATCATCCACATATTTTTGTACATATTCAGCCTCAAGCATGAGATCGTAAAGCACTGAATATCGTTCGACAATAGCACATTCGATTGGCATAGAAGTTAATGTTGTATTCGTTTCTTCTATGGAATCTGGCATAGTCAAGGCGTAGTTGTTCAGCTTGGATAATTCATTCAATACAAAGACGTATTCTTCCTTAGTAATGTACATTTCAAGAGCATCATCCTCGTTTAAAGATGTATGCATGCTGGGAAATATTTCAAGAAGCAGTTCATTGACTCGTTTTGCTCCGAGAATACTAGGATATAATTCAAAGCAGTTTACAGTTTTCATCTCGTTCACCTCCCTTCCATGTTTATTATAGTGAGAGGAGTTTGTCTTGTACTCGACTGAAATGACAAGAACGGTCGGTGAAAACGAAAAAGTTTAAGCGAAGGCATGAAAAAAGCAGGACGAACCTGCTTTGATTATTTTTGGATTATTTTACGACTGAGTAATTGACTTGAGATAAATCAATGACGAAAGCTGGGCGTGCATAACAGTAGTAATGGTAGTAGTATTCCGTAGGAACATTGTTCAATGAACCATCTTCACCACTAATAGTTTCTACAGTAGAAGCGTCGCCTTGAAAACTATCTCTTGTCCAGATAGTAGCACCATTCAAGAATGCTTTTACTTTATCGGGGTTATTAAAATCAACCACTTTTCCAAGTTCACTTACGCTAGGCAGGAACGCATGGCGACTGATAGTATTATATACCTGACCATTGTATCCTGTTTCTTGTTTTGAGTTTGGGTCATTACCTGTTGAGTATGAAGCTTGTTTAATACTTGTTGCTTGAATAGCCGCCTTCATTGTAGAAGATAAACCATTATACCATTCATTTTCCAAATAGTTGTCGATTTCACTGCCTTCATATGTGTTTTTATTCTGACCATCTGAACGGCTAGTGGACTGATATAGTTGATTAGAACGTTCTTTTGTTATAACTAAAGCCTGATTATTTTCTTTTTGTTCTAAAACTACATATTTATTCCCTTCAATATCCAAAGTATCTCCTGCTGAATATGATTCTACAGTTCCAGAAGTCGTTCCACCATTCTTGTCACCTACGCTTGCATTGTAGATAACTCGTCCATTATACTGTCCAGCCACTTCAGCAGATTTCTTAGTTGTATTCAATTTAAAATTCATGTTCTGTGTCGCCGTATTGGTACCTGCTGGTACAGACAGCACATTCCCGTTAACACCCACAGCACCATTATCATCTGAAACATCATAATTTAGGACTTCGCTTCCTCCGTTATCAACTGTGAATGCATCGTTCGCACCTGAACCCTTGACTGAAATATTCAAATACTTGCCTTCAGGAATGACGTTCTTCAAGACCTTGACCTGATTACCTGTGCGATCAACGATTTTGTTTGGTCCTGCATCAGTTCCAAAGTCGATTGAACTGTGGATAATCCAGTCATAGCTTGACGAAACCTGATAATTCAGAGTTGTTGATTTGTCACCTGATTCGGCAGCAAATACTGATGTAGTACTGGTCATCATCATTAAAGCTGACAATCCTGCCGCTACAACCTTTTTAGTTTTTGTAAAATTCATGTATATATGCTCCTTTTCTTGTTACACTTATACAGTTAACCACAAAATAAAACAGTGATTATCAACGCATAAATCTCCCCAAACCCCTCTCATCACCCCTCTAACCATTATCCTTGGAAATCCCATATACATTCATTATGAGGGTGGTGGCGAGAATGTTCGACACTTCTGAAAAGACTTCTCATCAGCTTCCTTACAATATATTCTGTCAAATACATATCATTTGCTACACAAGAATCACTCATTCTTGGTATATACTTAATATGGTTAAAAGGGAGAGAGATAGGATAATGACAACGAAAAAACTACTATGTGCAGCCGTTGTTTTGACGACTGTGCTTACAGGATGTTCGACTGCTCCTGTAAAAACAGAAAAGAAGGACAAAACAGAGGAGGTTTCCAAGAAGAAAACCAAGGACTCCAAGAAGAAAACCAAGGACTCTAAAAAAGAAACCAAAAAGAATTCTGAGAAAGAAGAAACGGCCAAAAACGAAGAAAAGACCAAAGAAGCTGCTAAGATAGCTGAAAAGGAATCAAAAGAAGCTTCGAAACAGCACGCTGCAGAAACCAAGAAAGCTGTTGAAACAGCTCATAATAAAGACCAGCAAACAAACCATAAAACGGAGTCTACCACTCATAAGCATGAAGATAAGAAAGATAATAAGGTAGAAAACACAGCAAACAAGCCTGCTGAAAGCAGTAAGCCAAACGAAAGCAAGCCAGCTAAGCAAGGCAAAGAAGAACACAAGCATAATTGGGAGAAAGTTACAGCTGCTGTGCATCATGATGCAGTAACGCATACTGAGCAGGTGTTGGTAAGAGATGCTTGGACTGAAAACGTTTATGGAACAAAATTTATATGTCAAGGATGTGAGCAGATATTTAATACTGAAAATGAATTAACTGCTCATCAACAATACTACATGGAACAAGATAATTACACACATACTGGAGCAGGTACTTTAAGTGGTGTTGTTGTCAACACGATTTATCACCCTGCTGAATACGAAACACGCACCGTCGTAGACAAAGAAGCGTATGATGAAACTGTTGTGACTGGATACAAATGTTCAATCTGTGGTGCTACAAAATAGAAACGCAAAATCAGGAGCAGATCAGCTCCTTTTTTCGTATGTGATGAGAAGGGATTTCGCAACATTCGAGCATAGAAAAACAGGACCTGTTACGATCCTGTATGGTTCTTATTTGTATTTTACTGTATCGACTACTGTTGCGTTTACTTTTGAGAGGTCTATTACGAAGGCAGGACGGACACCAACCCCTGTATATGAAACTTGATTATGGTAATCGTCATTATATAACGAGCGAAAGTCATAATATAATATCATAGAAACACGAGGAGAATCAGTAATTGCATCCCTAAACCACATGTTGCTCAAAGAATTGTTTACTCCTTTTGCAAAATTATAGACTGTATTGGCTTTATTCAAATCAACTAATAATGATACGTCTTCTACACTTGGTAAAAAAACGTGCCTTAAAATCTGATTATATGACACTCCTCCATATCCTTCGCCGCTTCGTTTCCAGCTAGAGTATGGATAAGAACCCAAAGCGTCGTCTGGAAAATTAACTTTTCTACAATCAGTCCATTTCGGACTCGCTTCGGTACCTTCATTGTAATACCATGTGTTATTCGTACCGCCGTTCGGGTCGAAGTACTTCCATTTTGAGTTAGGCTGACTATTTCCATAAGTGGTTTGTTTGATTGTTGTTGTTTGAATTGCATTGCGAAGTGAAGTTGAAAGGGATGGGTACCATGTATTTTCTAAATAGTCATCAATATAACTTCCCTCGTAAGTATTTGAATATTGACCATCTACACGTTTTCTATCTGGTCTTTCATGGATGCCAATTTCATAGTTTCCATTTGCATCCACATTTGGCTGGTACTGCATGTCTCCTATACTTTCTCCATCAATAACAAAGTAAGTATCATCACCCGTCTGAGACATAACAATAAACTTCATTCCTTCGATTTCCAGAACAGTTCCTGTCACATATCCATTCTGTGCTTTAAACGTTAAAGTATCGTTATATTTCTCTGCTGTCATGAAGTTAGCAGGATTGGCTGTAAACTTTAAATCCGCCGTAGAAGTTCCCGATGAAATCGTTTCAAGAATCGTTGAATTGTTCGTAATCTGATTTCCATCTTTGGTAATCTTGTAAGCTCCCATACGTCCTGTGTCTGATTTCATATTAAATCCGTTTTCAGAACTTACGACAATCTTCAAGCTGGCGTTCGCTTCCTCGTTTGCCTTCGTAGCAGATACCGTTAATGTATCCTGATTATTTAGATTGATTTCAGAAGGAATCGACCAAACATAGCTGTCAGTTCCTGTATAGCTTACTCCTAAAGACTTTGAATCGTGGCTCGTCTGCACAGAAGAATTCACCGTTCTACTATTGACCTCACCTGCTGGAGAATCTGCAACATTTGTTTCTTCTTCTTGCTGTTCATCACTCTGTACACTGACGATATCCAATGCCTGAAAATCAATACTCTGTGTAGTTAGAGTATTGTCTTTATCTTTAACATTCACTTCCAAACGATAAATAGCTTTGATGTTTGTTGTAATAGATAATGTGTTCGTATTTTCATTCTGAACAGCAATCGTTCCATCATCCAGAAAAGTCTTATAAGAAGCTTTCCAATCATCTGATAGACTTAACACATACCCTTCAGGAGCAGTTATTGTCATCGTAGCAGACGATTTATCTTCGTTATATTTCACATCTGATTTCAGCTCAACACTTTCTTCAGACGCTGTACTTATATGTGATTCATCCGTATTCAATTCGGATGTAAACTGTAAATCTCGAACAGGATTATATGTCTCGTTCTGTTGTGCATTTACAGGTGTTACTATAGTCGAGGCTAGTGTTGCACTCAAAACACAAGGCAACATGCATCTCTTAATTGCTTTTATCTTGTTTATCATTGAGATACCTCCTGCCTACATTGAACCACAATTCAAATACGAACAATTTCCCGTCATCTTCTTGCTAAACACAAGCACTTTCCCTGCAAATCCAAACAAAATCCCCGTAAAATGTGATATTATATACACAGAACGAGAAAGTATTCTCGACAATGGTGATTCTCCACCGAAGACGCTGAAGCGAGAAACGATTAAGCTTGGCGATTCCCAGCCGAAGACGTTGAATCGGGAGACGATAAAGATATATAGAGGAAGCAATGCTTCCTCTATATTTTTTGAAGTGTCAGACCGCAATTTGAGGTTGAAAAAGTAAAGGCTTAAGGATACGATTGAATTACATTAGAGATAAGGTGAATGCATATGAATAAATATAATCTAGGTGATACTGTCTTTTTCATAGCCAACGGATATCATATAAGAGAAGCTACGGTAATTAGGGCTGGTTCTGGCTTTTGCACGATAAAATTCAACGACAACGAAACTCCAGCAGGAACGAGAGTTCGAGAATCCAAGTTATTCAAGACTAAGCAAGAAGCTGAAGTTGTAGTTGAAAAAACACATAACATACTGCTATACTAGGTTTTGTTGGATGAGCCGTAAATCATAACCTTTCTAATCATCCAACACTTCTAATTCTTAGAGCTGGCGTTTAACCCTTTCTGCCAGCTCATTATTTGTGCCTTCCCAAATAGAAATCAAGCCCTAAAAATGTGTCTAAATGAAAAAGACTACCCAATTATGAGTAGTCTGTACTTATTTCTTTTTCTCGTATTCTTTAAAGGCTTTGTTTAGTATACGTTCAACAGCAACAGTCTTACTCAAGCCTGTTTCTTCACAGTATTTTTCAAGTTCATTATAGACGTTGCTTTGAATCTTTATGTTGAGGGCTTTCCAGTCTTTTCTTGGTTTTGGCATGTTATTGAACCTCCTAATAGTAAAGGACTGCTTTATTGCTAAAACAGCCCAAATTTTGATTGTGAGATGATAATATCATCTTGCACTTTTAAATTCATCAAACATTGCCTGAGCCAATGCACTCATAATAGCTCTGTATTTTGTAGCATCTTCAAATAGTTTTGTGTATGTTTCCGTACTTTCAACATATGCTTCTTGAGCAGCATCATCAAATATTTGAGGGAAAATATTCTTCACAAAGATTTGTTTTCCATCCGTCTGAGCTGCATGTATCAGCTTTTTATTGTTCTTAAGTTTTTGATGTAAAGCTGTGATGACCACTTTATCTCCTTCTGTGAATTCACCCATATACTGTTCATTGATTTGCTCAATTACTTTTTCTAAAGGACTTAAAGTTTCAACTGCTTTAATTGGTCTCTTTAATTTTGCAGGTTCATAAACACCTTTTTCATCTTTACTTAAATCAATAGAGCCTTCAAAAGTTTTCTTTAGATTATAATATTCTAGTTTTACTTTATCTCCTAAATCAAATGGAGTTGTAGGGTCAGCAGGTATAATTTTTGATAAGTATTTACAGAATATATATTCATGGTGCATTTCTTTATCAAACATTCTTGTGACTTGCGTAATGTATCCGTACCACTTTACAAAGGTTCTGCAAAGTTTCCTGAATTGATATCGTTCTTCCTGATTTAATGCATTATATCGTTGTTGCACTGGCAGCAAAGCATTTGTAACAGCAGCTTGAATCTTATTTGCTTTGTGTTTGTCCTCATCAAAATAGATATTATTCACTTTTTCAATGTCGGTATCATCATAAATTTTAAAAGCTCGTAACATTCTCTGAGTCTTATAAATCAAATCTGTATTGATTTCCTGTTCCAATGAAGTCTCCTGATAAAATGGCTGGAAAGCCTTTAAAATATCTTCTTTATCATTTACAAAGTCAATGATGAGTGTATCTTCCTTATCTGGATGAGTACGATTTAATCGACTTAGTGTTTGCACAGCTTTCACACCACGCAGCTTTTTATCGACAATCATGGTATGCAATAAAGGTTCATCAAAGCCAGTCTGATACTTTTCAGCAACAACCAGAATACTTCCTTCATCGTGGAACACTTGTTTAGTCTGTGTTTCACTGATTCTATTTAATCGGCTTTCTGTCCATTCAATCTCTTTTAGATCGTCAGGGTCCTTAATCGAACCAGAGAAGGCAGCTAGAATTTCAATGTCGTTATATCCATTAGATTCTAAATACCTTTTAATTTCATGATAATACCTTACAGCAGCAAGTCTAGATGATGTAACAACCATCATTTTGCCTTGACCTTTAATTTTCTTTTTCGTTACATCTCTAAAGGTTTCTACAATGATTGCTGATTTTTGCTGAATATTGTAAGGATGAAGTTCTTCATATTTTCTAATCATTTTTAAAGCCTTTGATTGTGGAACATCTGGATTACCTTCCGTATTTTTTGCAATCTGATAACACGTTTTATAAGTTGTGTAGTTTTGTAAAACGTCTAAGATAAATCCTTCTTCAATCGCCTGACGCATTGAATATATGTGAAATGGATGATATGAACCATCCGCATATTCAGTGCCAAACATTTCTAATGTAGAAGCTTTAGGTGTTGCTGTAAAAGCAAAGAATGAAAGGTTTTTATGTCTGCCATGAGATATCATTTCACGCACAAGACGATCATTCATATCTAATTCTTCATCTTCTGCTTTTCCTTCCAGTTCCGCATATTCTTTCAGAGCATCCGATACATCCGCAAGTGCAGCCTTCAATTTCATTGCAGAGGAACCAGTCTGTGAAGAATGTGCTTCATCCACGATAATCGCAAATCGCTTATCTGTTGTATCATCCACCTCTTCATAAATGACTGGAAATTTCTGTAATGTTGTTACAATGATTCTCTTTCCGGCGTTCAATGCATCCTTTAAATCCTTAGAGGATTTCTTTTCATCAATCGCACATACACTGCCAAGTGTATGGTCGAATCCTGTGATTGTTTCCTGTAACTGTGCATCCAGATTACGTCTGTCAGTTACGATAACAACCGATGTAAATACAGGCTCATTATCATCATTATGCAAGGATGCCAGACGATACGCTGTCCATGCAATAGAGTTTGACTTTCCTGAACCAGCTGAGTGCTGAATCAGATAATTGTTCCCTGAACCATTCTCACGCACATCAGCAATCAGCTTACGTACTACATCCAGCTGATGAAATCTAGGAAAAATCAGACGCTTCTTTGTGACATTCTTTCCATCTTTCTTTTCGGTCTTCACCTCAAAGCTGATGAACTTCTGAATAATATCCAGCAAACTGTCCTTCTGTAATACGTTTTCCCAGATATAAGATGTCACATAATTATCATCTTCTGCCTGCGGATTACCTGCACCACCATCATTTCCAGCACCGTTGGAACCCTGATTGAATGGCAGGAAATATGTATCTGTACCTTTCAACTCTGTAGTCATCCATGCTTCATACAGGTCTACTGCAAAATATGCCAGAATACGATGATTCAGCCAGAAAGCAGGTTCCCTCTGGTCACGGTCATACTGCCACTGCAATTTTGCATTGTCTACCGTCTGACCTGTCAGCTGATTCTTTAATTCAATCGCAACCACTGGAATACCGTTGATTGCAAGCATCATATCAACTGAATTGTTGTTCTGCTCTGAATAGTGCCATTGTCTGATACACTGACACACATTCTGCTCATATCTTTTTACAGCAACATCATTTAATGTAGATTCAGGCTTAAAATAGCAAACCTTAAAATCCATTCCTCGATGTTTAAATCCGTGTCGCATGACAGACAGCAAGCCATCCATCTGTACGGCATCTTCAAAACATTTATAAAACTTCTTGTATGGGTCAGAATTGCACTGCTTTTCAAAACGCTGCCACATAATCGGCTGGGTCGCTTTCACAAACCCAACCAATGTATGAATATCCAACGCCATACCAGAAGATGCGGTATATCCAGCATCTGTTGCCTTTTCATATCCACCATCAGGTGAGATAAGAAAAGCTTCGATATTGGATTCAAACTGTTTTTCATTTTCAGCCATAAGTTATACCACCCTTCTTTTTCCTGTTACCACTTCATAAATCAGTGATTTTTTGTATGCTTCAAGGTCATTGATAAGAGATTCTTTTTCAGCAATAAGAGAATCAATTTTAGGAACCTTTTTATTCAAATAATCTGCAATTTCTTTCTGTTCTTCAATTGGAATATCGAACAATTTCAGTTTTACAAAATTTGCATACCGCAATGCCTGTCCATCTCTAATCAAATCAGATGTACTTTGTAATGCATTAATATACTTATCTGATTTAAAAAACCATTTATAATACTCAGAATACACATATTTGTGATTTGGAATTAGCATGACATATGCAGAACTAATGCATCCTCTTAAATAACTATATTCCAATCCACCCTGAAAACTACGCATACTAATAACAAAATTATCAGGCTCAACATGTTTCAAAATACTAAAATCTTTTTCAACAGTAACAATACGGACGCCTTCTTCTTTCATATAATCATCTTGATACATAATCCCATGCTTCTGACTTGCCGTCAATTGTCGTTCACCTTTTATTGCTCTGTCTTTTCTTTGTGTAAACACTACTTTTGGAGAAAGAACATTCCAATCAGCCGGAATCTCTGGCAACCATTCAACACCACTAGATTTCATAGAACGATTCTTTTTAATTCCACGTGTAGTCGCATTTGAAATTACAGCTTCACGCAAATTTTTATATTCATCAATACTTGCCTTTGCTTCTGCAATGATTTCATCAATTTTGGAACAAGTTTCGTCCAAATAATCGGCAATGGTTTGCTGCTCATCTGGTGACGGAGCAACAATTAAAATCTTCTTCATTTCCTGCCAACGAGTTGTCCATAAATCATCAACAATACCATGTCCCCATTTATAAAACTCATCCGCAAACCGTTCTGTATGAAACAGCCAATTATAATATTGTGGATTCATTTCTCCTCTAGGTTCCATTACAATATTAATCAAAGAAACTGAACCATCCAAAGGAGAAATCCCACATGAACCTCTTCTATCAGAACGGCTATTGATTACAAAATCACCTTTTTTTACAAGTTTACGATTACTATGGTCATCTGATTTTGCAGCTGTTGCCAACTGTGGAACAATTCCCTTCATTGTTACAGACAACGGTTCAAAATCATAATCACTTACTTTTTCATTTCTGAGTTCATAATAATTACCAATCTGAGCAACATCCCATTCTGCCGGAATATCTCCAAGCCATTCTGTATTACTAGATTTCATCATTGACATAATCATTCACCCCCGAACAAATCATGCAATTTCGCCATCAAGCTCTTTTCATGTTCTTCAATACGTACTGCAATCACATCTGACGGCTCAATCTGCTTATATTCATAGAATGTTCTGGTGAACGGAATTTCATATCCTACTTTTGTTTTGACTTTATCAATCCAAGCCTGCGGATTATACGGAGTAACCTCACGTTCAAAGTAAGCATCAATATCTTCTGCAAGCGGTACATTCTCTGTATCACGCTTTGATGTATCGGCTACTGGTTTCTTTTTCTTCATGACAACATTGCCATCTTCATCCAGCTGTGGTGTCTCCACTACAATTTTGTTATAGCCAAGGTCAATAGCATCCAGAACCTTACTCTTTACAACAATTGCTTTGTCGTTGTCATCTATACCATTGTATGTACCATCTGCATAAGCACCATACGCTTCAATAATCAAATCACGGCAAGCCTTTGTAATATCTACACTTTTTATACCGATATTCTTACGTCTTGCTGAACAACAAGCAGATGCATCAATCAGCTGTACTTTGCCCTGATGTGCCACAGGCTTATTCTTCATTACAATCCAGATATACGTTGCAATGCCTGTATTGTAAAAAGCATTGTTTGGCAACTGTACAATCGCATCCAGCCAATCATTCTCGATTAAATATCTACGAATCTCAGAAGGACCTGAACCAGCATCACCATTGAACAAAGATGAACCGTTCTGGATAATTGCCATCTGCCCATCATCTTTTAACTTTGCAAGACCATTCAGCATGAACAGAAGCTGTCCATCACCCTTTGCTGGCAGTCCCGGTGCAAATCTTCCGGCAGTGCCTTTCTTAAATTCTGCTGTGACCTCTTTTTCCTCACGTTTCCACGGAATACCGAATGGTGGATTGCTGATAATATAGTCAAACTTATATCCGCTGAACTTGTCATCAGACAAGGTATCACCGAACTGCATATTGTTAGGGTCTCCGCCACGGATAAGCATATCAGCCTTTGCAATACCGAATGTAAATGGATTGAACTCCTGACCGAATACAGTAACGTCTGCATCTGCATCCATCTGCTTCAATCTTTCTTCCATACAGGTAAGCATCTGAGATGTTCCCATGGTCATATCATATACGGTCTTTGAAATGCCGTCTCCTGTAAATGCTGATTCATCACCAGCTACAAGAAGGTCACTCATCAGATAGATGATGTCACGGCTTGTGAAATGTGCTCCGGCTTCTTCGTTATATGATTCAGAGAATCTACGAACAAGATTTTCAAACACATATCCCATGTCAACCGCACTGATTTTCTCAGGTGAAAAATCGCCCTTATCTGTACAGAAATCAGAGATTACCTGATACAGAAGGCCGGCTTCTTCCATGTGCTTAATCTGAGAATCAAAATCCATACGTGCAAGAATATCCTGAATATTATCAGAAAATCCATTCAGATACGCCTTGAAATTATCTACGATATTTTCAGGGTCAGCAATCAATGTCTTGAACGTAAATGGACTTGTATTGTAAAACTGATAGCCTGACGCTTTACGCAGGAAACCATCTCGAAGGCCGGCTTTTCTACTTTCTTGTATGTATCAAGAACTGCCTGATGTGTTGGCAGCAAACAATCATGGAAACGCTTTATTACTGTCATCGGCAGAATAACAAGACCATATTCATGAGGTTTATACGCTCCTACAAGATCATCTGCAACAGACCATACAAGAGCTGCTGTATCGTTGGAATTTTTTCCAACATTATTTATTAAATCATTGCTAGTATTAGCCATTATATATTCTCCATTTCTTTTTATTACTGAATTTATTTAATGATTATTCTAATTATATATATTATACAACATATACATTCATTTAGTCTTCATTCTACTCGTCACATTAAAGATGCACCAACATACAATCAAACTAATGACATGTATAATTGAGTGTTTAATAACGCCTGCTCAAAAGATGACTTTGTGATTTTCAATTCATTGTTCGCTATTGCTCGGGTAATCTTCGGATAATATTTCGATTCAGTTTCCATCATAGCAATTGCACTTGAATACCCGTCAATTCCAATAGATTTATGGCTAGATGGTCCAAAGATAATATCTGAGTAAATAAAACTGTCTTTAAACTTGGAAAAGTCGAATCTCTTATTCTTTTCGTAATCCAGATGAAATTCAATACTGGATGGTTTTATACCCGCTTTCTTCGCTATAAGTTCTAGATTGTTCACGCTTAATCTTGAACATCCAAATACGGCAATTTTAGCCTCCCTAGGAATGAATGACGTATTATAATTCTCGATAAATTCGGAGCAATGAATCAATGTTAAATATTCATCTAAACATCCTGTGCTGTTCTGTATTTCCAATTCTTTTCTTATTTTACTCATCACTTTTATTGTGAGTTCTCTTAGTGCTTCTACAGATAATGCCACGTTAATCACCTACTTCTGTATCAAATAATTCATTGAGCTTATTTTCATACTCAGCAACAAGCTTTTTAGCTTCTACAAGTTTTTGCTGCAGTTTTTTAAAACGTACAGAAATCACTTCCTGTGTATCTTCATCCAGCATTGGAACATCCATATCACGTAATTCTTTAAGCGGAATGTTCATTACTATTGTACCGGTCTTACGCATCATTAATTCCTTCATTCCTAAATCGCTGTTCAAGTAACTTAACAAGAATTCTGGAACCATTTTGACACCTTGTTTAATACGAATAACAGTAATGTTATTGTTAAAAATACAAGGTTCATCTATATTTTGTACAATTGCAGCTTTTATAATCGTTCCTTTAGAAGCCAGTAAAACATCACCTTTTTGTATCAAGTAATTAGAAACTTTTGATTCATCTATTTCAATCTCTTGTGCATTTGTTGCATCTACT
>OICL01000173.1_pt1 | contig 41594 bp, 31 predicted proteins | sample 1581231 | NCBI WGS metagenome assembly OICL01 (sample SAMEA3882542, study PRJEB24775) | human gut metagenome | biome: human-associated habitat; feature: intestine environment; material: feces | place: Netherlands | collected 2009/2010 | reverse complement strand
AATAATACACAGGAGCTTAAGGCAATATGAAAACAATACGTGTAGTGGCTGCCGGCGGCTGTGACATTGATTTAGAAGATTGGAGAGGCGTTGCATGAAACCAAGGACAGCAAATAGTATGAACATACAAATTTTCGGAACAAAGAAATGTAATGACACAAAGAAAGCACAGCGATTTTTTAAGGAGCGTGGGATAAAGTTTCAGTTTATCGACATGAAGGAAAAAGGCATGAGCAAGGGCGAATTTAATTCTGTCGCCCAGGTGAATGGCGGTCTTGACAATATGATTAACTGGGATGGCAAAGATAAGGATTTGCTGGCACTTATAAAGTACATAGCAGATGAAGACAAGCTGGATATGGATGGGAAGGCTTTATTTGATCCTCATTTTAAGCCGGATTTTAACCCGGACCTGCTTACCAGTGTGAATTATATCTGCCATTTGTTCGTGGTGAAAAAAGAGTTATTAGACCAGGTAGGCGGCTTCCGCCAGGAATTTGACGGAGCCCAGGATTATGACTTTATCTTCCGTTGTGTGGAACATGCGGGAGCGAAAAAGATCCATCATATTCCGAAGATCCTGTATCACTGGCGATGCCATGAAGATTCCACATCGGAGAATCCGGAGAGCAAGCTGTATGCATTTGATGCGGGACAACGGGCGGTGCAGGCGCATTATGACCGGATCGGTGTTAAAGTGGAAGTGAGCAAGGGAGAGTTCCTGGGACTCTACCGGACAAAATTCCTGCGGGATTATGACCCACTGATCTCGATCATTATTCCGAATAAAGATCATATTGATGATCTGAAACGGTGTATCGATTCAATCGAAGCAAAATCCACATATACCAATTATGAATATATTATCGTGGAGAACAACAGCGAAGAAAAAGAAACTTTTGCATATTACGAGCAGCTTGAAGCGGTTAATCCGAAAGTGCATGTGGTGTATTATAAAGGCCACTTTAATTATTCTGCCATCAATAATTTCGGTGTGCAGTATGCCAAAGGAGAGTATTTCCTGCTGCTAAACAACGATACCGAGATCATCAACGACGATTGTTTGGAGGAACTGCTTGGTTACTGTACCAGAGAAGATGTGGGTGCTGTGGGTGCGAGACTGTATTACGAAGATGATACGATCCAGCATGCCGGCGTGGTCATCGGTTTCGGTGGAATCGCCGGACACTGTTTTGTACAGCAGAAGCGTGGATTTACCGGGTACTGCCACCGGATCATCTGTGCACAGGATTACAGTGCGGTGACTGCAGCTTGTATGATGGTAAAACGGGAAGCGTTTGAGAAAGTCGGTGGTTTGAGTGAAGAACTGCAGGTGGCATTTAACGATATTGATTTCTGTATGAAACTTCGACAGGCAGGATATCTGATCGTGTACAATCCATATGCGGAACTGTATCATTACGAATCCAAATCCCGAGGACTGGAAGATACTCCGGAGAAAGTGGCAAGATTCAATCAGGAAATTGCTACGTTTGAGAAACGATGGCCTGATATCCTGAAGAACGGCGATCCGTTCTATAATCCGAACCTGACCCTGGACAGCCAGGATTTTTCACTGAAACGATTATAAACAACCAAAAAAGCGGGTGCATGGTGGAAATGTACCTGCTTTTTTAAAAGAAAGGTGGAAAAGATGAATATAGAAAAGCTATGGGACAAGTACAAAGACATTATTCCGTACGGTGTCTTCGGCGTTCTGACAACGCTTGTTAATATTGTGAGCTATTGGATCTTTGCGCATCCGTTTGGTTTATCGGTTATGGTGAGTACTGTACTTGCATGGATTTTATCGGTTCTGTTTGCATATCTTACTAACAGAAAATGGGTATTTCACAGCGAAGCCAGTACAAGGGAAGAAATAGGGAAAGAGATAGTTTCATTTTTCTCCTGTCGTCTGGCTACGGGAATACTGGACTGGGCATGTATGTTTATTTTTGCTGATCTGTGCGGATTCAATGACGTACTGATTAAATGTGCGGCAAATGTACTTGTAATCATCTTGAATTATGTGGCAAGCAAACTGGTTATTTTCAGGCATAAAGGGTGATGGAATGAAAAAAACAGTAAAAACAGTGAAAAAAGAATATGCAATATGGATTTTTGTACTTCTGGTTTTTGTATTTTATCTTTCCTGGGCGCTGGCGGCACCGTTCGATGCCTCACCGGATGAAAGTATGCGCTACCAGATCGTCGAATTTATTGTAAAGCATGGAACCTTGCCGGATGGACGGGATCCGGAGATACGGAATGCCAACTGGGGCATCTCCTATGCGTTTAATCCAATTCTTCCTTATATGGCAGGAGCAGTATTTGCAAAGGTTGTGCAGGTATTTACGGACAGTTTTCGGGCTACGGTGATTGCGGCGCGTATGGTGAATGTCCTTCTGGGATGCGGAATGGCATGGTTTACCTGGAAAATAGGAGAACTGTTATTTCGGAAAAAAGAGACAGGGAGGCTGTTTACAGTTCTGGTGTGCTTTCTTCCGGGAACCTGTTTTCTGTTTTCTTATATCAATACGGATGGACTGGCACTTTTTACGACAGCCTGGATCCTGTACTGCTGGTGCAGGGCGTGTAAGGAAGGCTGGACCCTGAAAGTCTGTGTACAGATGGGAATTGCCATGGGATTGTGTATGTTGTCTTATTACAACGCATATGGATATCTTCTGATGAGCGCCGTATTTTTTGCAGGCTGCATGATGAAGTGTGGAGAACAGAAATGGGACTGGCAGCAGCTGCTGAAGAAAGGCTGCCTGATGCTGGGAATCGTCTTTCTTGTGGCCGGATGGTGGTTTATCCGGAGCGGAATCTTGTATGACGGAGATTTTCTGGGAATGAAAACCTCTTCCATCTATGCGGAAAAATACGCGATCGATGAGTTAAAACCCTCCAATCGGGTGCTTCCGGTAAATATGGGAATGAGTGTTCTGGATATGATATGGTGGGTACCTGGAGAATGGCAGCATAACTGGCTGGTTACGGTACTGGTAAGCTTTGTGGGAACGTTCGGACATCTTGATATTTTTATGCCATATCTGTGGAGTAAAGTGTATCTGATCGTGTTTGCAGTGGGAATTCTTGGAAACAGCTGGAGACTGCGTCGGGAATTTTGTCTGACCACGGAATTTGTAAAAAAAGAGAAAAAAGCCGATGCAGATGGAATTCTTATCACTGAGATATGGAGAAAAAACAGATGGTGGAATATGAGAAACTGGATGCATATCTGTATGGTGGGAGCTATGGTGATACCGGTTGGATTGCTGGTGTATTATGCTTATGCAAGTGATTTTCAGGCGCAGGGACGCTATATCATGCCGATGGCGCTTCCATTTTTCTATTTTGTGACACTGGGATATGAAAACTGGAGTGAAAAACTGATCAGAAATGAAAAAATAAGCATATGGATCTGCAGGATCGGACAGGGGACAGCAGCAATTTCTGTATTGCTGACGTATGTGCTGGTATATCGGGCGGCTTATTAAAAATAACTATAAAAAATGAGCTTATACAGGAAAATGATTTCTGTATAAGCTCATTTTTTGTGCTTATTTTGTTTTTGGATAGTCAGGCATCTGGTTACGATAAAGGACTTCTTTTCCATCCAAAGACGGGATGGTCATAGAAGCGAAAAATTCATTGGTAACCTGATCTAGTTTTTTTCTGGACGGACAGGAGATATAGTACAGTGCCACATAAGGATTCGGTCCGTGGGCAATGACAGCTTCTCCTTCGTGATAAAAAATCCATGGTTTTTTTACCGCAGAATGAGATGCCAGTTTCTGCGGAACAGAAAGATCACGGATCTGTAACAGGCGTCCTTGAAAATACAGGACAGCTCCGTGGCAAATCGGTTTTCGTGGATCGTGCTGATCCAGCATCTGTTCCAGTGCAGGAACATCATACAGGTAATTTAACAGCAGATCCTCGATGGAGAACCCGTATACCATATCGGTCAGTTCGTGTTCGTAGCCGAAGAATCGGGCTGCAATCTCACAGACCTGGATGCCGTTTTCCGGTTTCCAGAAAAACTGCATGGATAACGCCCCCTCTTTCTGCCCGGTTTTGTCGGCGTAGCACTGTAAAAGATCGGTTGCCGGAGTAACCACCTGTTCATACAGGCAGGATGGATAGACATTTCGGGTGCTGATCGGGATCTCACCCGGTCCGATGTCCGTCTTTTCGCGATCTGCGATGCTGATTACATGGACTTTTCCTTTATGTACCCAGGTCATCATATTGAATTCGTAACCGTCGTTATATTCTTCTACGAGAATCTCAGGAAGATCGGTGAAAGAAGCGGTCTCAGTGATTGCCTGTTTCAGTTCTTCAAGATTGTGTACCACATAGATGCCGCGGGAGCCGTATTTATCCAGTGGTTTTGTCACCAGAGGAAAATGCAGGTGAGCGATCAGCTCCGGAGTCAATCCGGAAGTGGGGATTTTTGCAAAACCAGGGGAGGGAAGACCGAGTTCTTCGAGCAGTCCCCGGGTGGCGGATTTGTCACGATACCAGGGAAGCTGTTCCGGGTTCAGATAGCAGGGAAGACCTGCTTTTGCGGAAATCTTCACCATACATTCCAGCAGAAGATCGGAAAACGAGGTGAGAATTCCGTCCACCTGTTTTTCTTTACAAAGGGCGGCGATCCGGTCCGTATCGGTAACCGGGATCACATAAGATTCGTCTGCAAAGGCACGTGCCGGACCGTCCGGGTATCCGTCACAAACGATGGTATAGATGCCCCGGGCTCTGGCTTTCTGCACCAGCTGTTCAAATTCCCCGAGGGTTCCGAGAATCAGTAAACGTTTATTCATAATAATCCTTTCTTCTAGAGCGTGTCTGAAAAAGGCTTTTCGCAAACTGGGGTTTGCAGATTGCGAAAATGATTTTTCAGACACGTTCTAAGGTTCCAGTGCATGGATCACGTCTGCGATCCGCTGCATCTCTTCGTTTCCGTAACGCTGGTCGCAGGGGAGCGGGAGAATGTCTGCCGCCCACTGATATTCGTAAGATTCGGGTGCACAGTCCCGGATCACGTTGAACCAGTTGGTTGGAACAAAGATTTTTTCTTTCGCCAGGGCTTTCCGCAGTGCAATTCCGTTTTTATGATAATAAGGATAGGCGAAGGGTCCGTCCGGTGTCACGCGGGTAAAAGGTGAATCGGAGGGAAGCAGTTCTTTCAGAAATCTGTAATTTTCATTCCGTTTCTGACGGATCTGTTCGTAGTCGATGGCTTTTAACAGATTCTGTGTCAGGCGGGACATAGTGAGAATCTTCATATGATGATAGGTCGCAGCGTTGTCTAACATTTTCTGATAATACGTTCCGGCATCTTTTTCGAAACGGCCGAGAATATGTCCCATACGTTCCGCAGAGACATCCTGCTCTTTTCCGGTAGTGAGCGTGGCATCTGTGGAAAGATAGGCACCGTCACTCAGCCCGAAAAATTTGCGACAGGAATACAGAGTATCCACGCCGGGAAGCGGATGCTGAAAAAAGGCGTGGGTGTGATCCACGATAATATTTTTATAGTATTTTTTATAATAAAGAATCTTTTCATCCGTCAGCTGCCCGTAATAATTGACCAGATAGAGGTATTCTCCTGGATGAAGGGAAAGGTCGGGAGAAAGAGCCGGCGTAAGATCCTCATTCAGCGAATAGAAGTTCACGTGGATTCCCTGCCTCAAGCAGGTATCAATTACGGAGTCACAAAGGAAAAACGGAAGATAGAGCGTTTCAATCTTCCGGGATTCCAGCAGCCAGCAGAGGGCTGTACGCCCAAGATTCACTTTTACAAGATCAGGATAGTATTCTTTCCCGTGGAAAACTTCCAGTTCCAGATATCCTCCAATTTCCTGTTTCATACAATCCTCCTGTCAGACATCTTTTCTACGGATGACATAATGCGGCATTTTCTTGGATTCGTTCAGAATATTCATTAGATAAATCCCCATGATTCCAATGGAAAGCAGGGTGATACCGAAAAATGCCAGCAGTACGAGCATCAGGGAAGTCCAGCCTTCCACGGAAATACCGTAGAGGAAATAGCGGATCAGGAAAAAGATTCCAAGTGCCACACTGACCAGAAAACTGCAGATGCCGAGATCACGTACTAAAAGCAGCGGGAATGCTGAGTGGGAAGTGATATCGTAAAGCAGGTCTCTGACCAGACGGCGGAAAGAATAACCGCTTTTTCCGTAGGCTCTTGCATCATGATGCACCGGTACATTGATGATACGGTTGGAACTTAACACCAGAAGATTGCCGATCTGCGGAAGATAGGTGTTTGTCTGCAACATGGCTTCCACGAGGAAACGGCGGATCAGACGAAAACTGGTGATCTGCAGATTCGGGTCTTTTCCAAGCATTTTGGAGGTGGCCCAGACAGAAACTTTGGTTCCGAGACGGCGGATCGGTCCGTGCTTTCTGCCTTCATAGCTGGCGATGATGACATCCACATCGTCCCGCTCTCTGATGGTGTTGATCAGCTTCGGGATCTCTTCCGGGGGATGCTGAAGATCATCATCCATGGTAATGATGAAATCTCCCTCCGCATGAGAGAATCCACACAGAAGAGCCGGATGCTGTCCGAAGTTTCTAGCCATCTGGATGATCTTCACACGGGGATCTTTCTGTCGAAGTTCTTCCATGATCTGGTAGGATCGGTCTTTGGAACCATCATCCACAAGGATCAGTTCAAAGGGTTCCTGCACGGTTTCACGGAAGACTTTCTCGAGACGTGTATAAAGTTCCGTTAAGGTATGTTCCGAATTATAGACCGGAACAACAACAGAATATAAACTCATAGTATCTTGTATTTCCTTTCTTAAAGGGTTGTGTTCTGTGCTTCATCATATCATTTTCAATCCTTTATTTCAAGGTTTTCCGGGGAAACGGCTCGCCTTGACAATGGATTTTACAACAGATATAATGGTGCAAGATCAACGCAGAAAAAAGTGGGGAGGAACAGTTTTGCAGTACAGAGAATACGATACGGAAATATTGAATCGAATCAAGGATGTGGAAAAACAGATTTTATGCAAATATATCGAAATCTGCGAAAAATACCATCTGCGTTATTTTGTGGCGTTCGGGACACTTCTCGGAACGGTGCGGCATAAAGGATTTATTCCCTGGGACGATGATATTGATGTGGGAATGCCGAGAGAAGACTATGAGAGATTCCTTCAGATTGCACAGAAAGAATGCGGGGAAGAGTATTTTCTTCAGACTGTGGATACGGATCCGGAATATCATCTGTATTTTGCAAAACTACGCATGAATCGCACTCGTTTTGTGGAAAACAGTCTGCAAAAGGCGGGAAGCGTTACCGGGTTCTATATTGATATCTTTCCGTATGATGAGATTTCTGATGATGAAGAAGAGATGGAAAAACAGCTAAACCGGGCGGTACGATGGGGGATGATTTTGAGTATATATAAAGTCAAAGAGCCGCAGATCGGTCAGTACGGACCGGCAAAGGATTTTGTGATGCGATCCATCTGGCATATTCTGCATGGGGGAATGCATCTTTGCGGGATTTCTGCCAAGATGGTCTGGAAAAAGTGCAATCAGGCATTTATGAAGAAACCGGAGAAAGGAAGTTCCCGGATGACAACGTTTGCAGCAGACGCAAAAAAATGGATTATTGAGAAAAAAGAGATGGAACAGCTGGTAGAGGTGCCGTTTGAGGATATCACCGTGAAGATTCCATGTGGATATGATGCCATCCTTACCAGATGCTACGGAGATTATATGAAACTTCCGGATGAAAAAGACAGGGTAAATCATATGCCTGTAGAGATTCAGTTTCCGGGAGAAGAGGTAATGACATTTGGAAAATAAAGAAACTATCAGAGTATCGGTGATTGTTCCGGTCTATAATGCAGAACGCTATCTTCGCAGATGCCTGGATTCAATCTTACAGCAGTCCCTTGAGAAAATTGAGATCCTTGCGGTAGATGACGGAAGTAAAGATCACTCGGCTGATATACTGAAAGAATATGAGAAAAATTATCCGGATAAGATTCATGCAATCTATCAGGAAAATCAGGGACAGTCAGCGGCGCGAAACCATGCACTGGCGATGGCATCCGGAGAGTTCGTGGCGTTTGTGGACAGTGACGATTACATAGGACAAGATTTTCTGAAGAAAATGTATGATACCGCTATAGAGCAGAAGTCAGATATGGTCATGTGTAATTATACCAAGGTGACGGAGCAGGGCGAGATCATTCAGAAGTATGAGATCAATTATCAGGAAAAAGGGATTCGGATTCCGTCGTATCTTTGCTGTAACCGTCTGGTTCGAAGACAGTTGTTTGACACCTGGAAGATCCGTTTCCGGGAAGGTGTGATCTGTGAGGACATTCCGCTGATTTTAAAACTGGAAGCCGTTGCCGCCAACATTCAGACCATTGAGGACGGAGAATATTATTACCGTGCGAATCCTCAGTCGACAACTTCGACGATCAAAAACCGGAAACTGGAGATGTGGCAGCTGCCTTTTGGAGAATTGCGGGATGCCATTGCATTCTGTACAGATAAAGAGCATCCGATGGATCCACTGAAACTGGAATTTTTTATCAGCAGGATCATGACGAGTCTGTTGTTTGATACGGGAAGAGGATGCCGCAAAGAGGTGAAGGACGGGATGTGCCGGGAAGTACAGGAAATCATGGAAACCTGTTTCCCGCGATGCTATAAAAATCCCTACATAAAAGTGGGATATTTTCACCAGCTTCCGGCGGTACAAAAGATCGGACCGTGGATCTTTGTGTGTGCACTCCGGGTGCACGGACTGAAACTTCTGGCAAAACTGGTAGGCTGAACAAGAAGGAAAAAAATGGAAGAAAAAAAAGTATCAATACAAAAGAGTATTATCTGGAACTCGGCGGGAAGTATGGTATATCTGATCACACAGTGGCTGATCAGTGTACTGGTGGTCCGGCTGTCCGGAGTGGAAACAGCGGGAATCCTTACCCTTGCCATGTCGGTTAACAATGTATTTTACAGCATCGCTATGCAGGGTATCCGCAATTATCAGGTATCAGACATGAAAGAAAAATACACCTCCGGTATCTATGTGAGCAGCCGTCTGATCATATGTATCCTTTCATTCCTGGTCTGCGTAGGTTATGCACTGATTGCCGGATACAGCTACGGATCGAGTCTGTGTATCGTTGCATACTGTCTGTTTAAGATGGCGGAAGCGTTCTATGATGTCTATGCCGGAATCTGTCAGAAAAAATGGCGGATGGACTGGATCGGAAAGTCCTGGATGGTGAAAGGAATCCTTTCATTTGCGGGATTTGTGGCGGTACTGGCAGTGACACAGAATCTGCTGGCAGCCATTCTTGCTATGGCACTGGTTTCCTGGCTGGTGATCTTTTTCTATGATATTCCACGGGCAAAGAAGCTGGATACCATAAAGATCCATCTGAAAGAGAAAAAAAATATAACACTGATGGCGGAATGCTTTCCGCTGTTATGTTACCAGACTATGTCATCGGTCATTCCGACGATCCCGCGTCTGGTCATGGAAAAAATTCTGGGAGGTGCAGCACTCGGTATCTATGGATCAGTTGCAGCACCCACAATGATCGTTCAGATGGGAGCATCCTATGTATTTAACCCGTTTATTACGCTGTTTGCCGAACAGTACAGCAGTGGAAATATCCGGGATTTCTGGAAAACCTTTCGCAAATGTATGGCAGCAATTTTGCTGATCAGTGTTGTCGCTCTGGGAGGAGGAAAGATCTTCGGACACTGGGGGCTGGAACTTTTGTACGGGGATGAGGTGGCAGCGCATGAAGATCTGCTGCTTCCACTTATAGGCTGTACGATTCTGACTGCCATCGTGTGGTTTTTATGTGCACTGCTTACGGTAGTAAGAGAAATCAAAGGACTGGTTATATGCAATGTGATCATACTTCCGGTCAGCTATTTTGGTGCGTATTTGCTGATACAGCAATATGGAATGCAGGGCGGAAGTATTTCTCTGGCAGTGAGTTATCTGATTGAAATCGGCGCACTCTGGTTCTGGCTGTTACGGAAGATCAAACAAAGAGAAAAACAACATATGGAACAATAAGAAAAAGTGCCTGTTACGAGGCACTTTTTTGCCTGTAATGCATATCAATAATTGCCAGTGGACCCAAGTCGATTGTAAGTGTAAATTGCAATAGAAAAGTATTCTTGAAGCGAAAGTATAAGAATGGTATAATAAGATGATATGGTATCGCTCGTAAAGACGATATACAAAAAAATAAAAGGAAAAAACAATGGAAAAAGTAAAGAATTACATACAGCTTCACCTGAATATTCTGCTGTTTTCCCTGACCAGCGTATTTTCCAAGATGGCATCCGTGCAGTATAACCGGCACGGGCTGGGAAGTATCTGGCTTTATGTGTTCTTGGCACTGATGATCGGAAACTGCGGAATCTATGCCATTGCATGGCAGCAGGTGATAAAGAAGTTTTCCCTGTCCACTGCGTATGCCAACAAGAGTGTGTACCTGTTGTGGTCGCAGATCTGGGCAGTGGTGATCTTTCATGAAAATCTGTCGGTACGGAATATTATCGGTATCCTGGTAGTTCTCACCGGCGTATGGGTGGTGCAGCGCTATGAATAGAATGTTTATGTTACTGATGCTGGCAGGCACATTTTTTACTGCCATCTCCCAGGTACTCTTAAAACAGAGTGCCAATAAAAAATACAGCAATCCGCTGCTGGAATATCTGAACTGGCGGGTGATCGTGGCGTACGGGATCTTTTTCGGCGTATTGCTTCTGAACACCTGGTGTTATACAAAAGTAGATATGCGGTTTGGACCGGTGATCGATACGGCTGCGTATGTATTTGTTCTGATCTTTTCAAGAGTGATCTTGAACGAAAAGATCACAAAAGGAAAACTTGTGGGAAACCTGCTGATCATAGCAGGAATTTTGATTTATACGATGTGAGATGATACAAGAGTCAAAAGTACGGAACAATCCGATATCAAAGCAAAACAATAACAGGAGTGAGAAGAGTGAGAATCAGTTTTAACCGCCCACCGTTTGTGGGAAAAGAAACAGAGTATATTAAAGAAGCCGTAGAAAAAAACGGTATGATCTGCGGAGACGGTCCATTTACCAAAAAATGTTCCCAGTGGATGAAGGAAAGGTTTCAGACAAAAAACGTATTGCTGACAACTTCCTGTACCCATGCACTGGAGATGGCAGCGTTTCTGGCGGATATTCAGCCGGGAGATGAAGTGATCATGCCGTCGTATACCTTTGTATCCACCGCGGATGCTTTTGTTTTACGGGGAGCCACCTGCGTGTTTGTGGACATCCGTCCGGATACCATGAACATTGATGAGACAAAAATTGAGGAAGCAATTACAGAAAAGACCAAAGCAATCGTGCCGGTTCATTATGCAGGCGTCAGCTGTGCAATGGATGAGATCATGGCAATTGCGAAAAAATATAACCTGAAAGTGGTGGAAGATGCCGCGCAGGGAGTGAATGCTTTTTATAAAGGAAAAGCACTGGGAACAATCGGTGATTTTGGCTGCTACAGCTTCCATGAGACAAAGAATTATTCCATGGGAGAGGGCGGTGCGATTCTCTTTCAGGATGACAGATACCTGGAACCTGCAGAAATCTTACGTGAAAAGGGAACAAACCGCAGCCAGTATTTCCGTGGACAGATTGATAAATATACCTGGGTGGGCTATGGATCGTCCTATCTGCCAAGCGATATGAATGCCGCTTATCTGTGGGCGCAGCTGGAAGAGGCAGACAAGATCAATGATAAGAGATTGTCCATCTGGAACTTCTATCACGAAGAACTGAAAGAACTGGAAGACAAAGGGGTGCTGGAACGCCCGTATATTCCGGAGTATGCCACACACAATGCCCACATGTATTACATCAAAGTAAAAGATCTGAGGGTGCGTACAAAGCTTCTGGCTTATCTGAAAGAGCGTGGGATCCTGAGTGTTTTCCATTATGTTCCACTGCACTCTGCAACAGCCGGAAAGAAGTTTGGACGGTTCCATGGCGAGGATGTTTACACGACAAAAGAGAGCGAACGGCTGTGTCGTTTGCCGATGTACTACAGTCTGTCCCTGGAAGAAGCAGCGGAAGTGGTAAAAGCGCTGAAAGAATTTCCGGAGTATGAGACGATAGAAGACAGGTAGCTATTCAGAGGGTAGAAACTGTTAACCGGGAAGACACTGGACAGTTACGAAAGCAGATAAGAGGCAACAGAAAGGAGTATCGATGAGTTCAGGAAACTGGATGCGTTATCTCAAAAAGATAAAACCGTATACGATAAAAAAGGGAATCCGCTATCTGAAACATTACGGACCGAAAGAGTTCTGGGTGCGTCTGTGTGAGCGGATGGAGCCGGAAGAAGTGCCTTATGGTCCATGGTTTGAGAATCACAAACCTTCGGAAAAAGAACTGGAAGGGCAAAGAAGGAAACAGTGGAAAAAACAGCCACTGATCAGTGTGGTTGTCCCGGCATATAAAACATCGGCGAAATTCCTGCGGGAAATGATAGAATCACTGGAGGTGCAGACATATACAAACTGGGAACTGTGTATCGCCAATGCAAGCCCCGAGGATGCAGCGATGTCGGAAGTACTCCGGGAATACACCTCGAAAGATGCCAGAGTAAAAGTGGAGAATCTGAAAGAAAATCTCGGAATCGCGGAAAATACGAATGCAGCGATGGAGATGGCAGCCGGAGAATATACCGGTCTGCTTGACCATGACGATCTGCTGGCACCACAGGCACTGTACCGGATCGTGGAAGCACTGAATCAGAGCAGAGAAGAGCCGGATGTCTTTTATTCGGATGAAGATAAAGTAACGACGGATCTGAGCGAACATTTTCAGCCACATTTCAAACCGGATTTTAATGTGGATCTGTTAAGATCCAATAATTATATTACACATTTCTTCGTGGTGAGAACCAGTCTGATCCGTCAGGTGGGCGGGTTCCGCAGAGAGTATGACGGGGCACAGGATTATGATTTCATCTTCCGTTGTACGGAGGCTGCGAAGAAGATCTGCCATATCCCGGAGGTGCTGTATCACTGGCGGACGCATCAGGCATCCACGGCGGATAATCCGGCAAGCAAGATGTATGCGTTTGAGGCGGGAAAGAGAGCTATTGAAGCACATCTGAAACGACAGGGTGTGGAGGGAACCGTGAGTCATACGAAAGATCTTGGTTTCTATCAGGTGGAATATCCGGTGCAGGGAACCCCGCTGGTGTCTGTCCTGATCCCGAATAAAGATCAGAAAGATACGTTGAAACAGTGTCTGGATTCGGTATTTTCCAAAACTACATATTGCAATTACGAAGTAATCATCATAGAAAACAACAGCCAGGAGAAAGAAACCTGGGAATATTATGAAGAACTGAAAAAACGGAATAACGTAAAAATTGTGATCTGGGAATCCGGATTTAATTATTCAGCCATCAATAATTTCGGAGAAAAATCGGCTTCCGGAGAGTATCTGCTGTTTTTGAATAATGATGTGGAAGTGATCAATCCTCACTGGATGGAAGAAATGCTGGGGAACTGCCAACGGAAAGAAGTGGGTATCGTGGGAGCAAAACTGTATTACCCGGACGATACGATCCAGCATGCTGGAACAATCATCGGAATCGGCGGGATCGCCGGTCATGCATTCTTAAATATGCCACGTTCGAGAAGTGGGTATCTTCACAAAGCATCTTTGCAGATGGATCTGAGCGCAGTGACTGCCGCATGTATGATGATGAAGCGAACTGTTTTTGAAAGTCTGGATGGATTTGAAGAAGCACTGACAGTGGCGTTTAACGACGTGGATCTTTGCCTGCGGTGCGTGAGAGCAGGATATCTTGTGGTCTATAATCCGAGGGTGGAATTATATCATTACGAATCCAAATCCAGAGGATCGGAGGACAGTGAAGACAAAGTGCGCCGGTTCCAGCAGGAGATAGAATTTATGCGGACCAGATGGATCGATTTGTTAAAGCAGGGAGATCCTTATTATAATAAAAACCTTACGTTGAGCAAATGGAATTATTCGCTGCGTGCGTAAGGAAGGAGATACCATGAAGAAGATAACTGTTGTGATTCCTAATTTTAATGGGATACAGTATGTAGAACGTTGTCTGGACAGTTTGAAACGACAGACTTTTTCTGAATTCGATGTGATATTTGTGGACAATGGTTCCGTAGATGGGAGCAGAGAACTGACAGAAGAAAAATATCCATGGGTACGGGTAATTGCACTTGCGGAAAATACTGGTTTTTGTAAAGCAGTGAATATCGGAATTGAAGCAACACAGACACCATATGTAGTACTGTTAAATAATGATACCGAGGCAGAGCCCGATTTTCTTCTGGAACTGTATCGGGGAATTGAAAGGAAAAAGAATGCTTTTTCTGCAGCTGCTCGGATGCTGCAGTTTCATGATCGGGGAAAGATAGACGATGCCGGAAATTATTATAACTGTCTTGGCTGGGCGTTTGCGCTTGGAAAAGGAAAACCGGAAGAAAAATACAAAAAAGAGCGGAAAATATTTGCTTCCTGTGGCGGAGCTGCTATTTATCGGACAGAACTGGTAAAGCAGTTGGGAGGATTTGATGAGGAACATTTTGCGTATCTTGAGGATATTGATCTTGGATATCGGGCACAGATAGCAGGGTATGATAACTGGTATTTGCCGAAGGCAGGGGTGTATCACGTGGGAAGCGGAACTTCAGGATCACGCTATAATCAGTTTAAAATCAGATATTCTTCCAGAAATAATGTTTATATGCTTTATAAAAATATGCCATTGCTCCAGATTTTACTGAATCTGCCTTTTCTGGTGCTGGGATTCACTGTGAAACTTATATTCTTTGCTTCAAAGAAATATGGGCGGGAATATGCAGCAGGGATTAAGAATGGTTTTTCACTGTGCAAAAAAGATAAAAAAGTACCGTTTTTATGGAAAAATCTTCCTAATTACGGGAAGATTCAATTGCAGTTGTGGATCAATGTGATACGGAGATTTGACGTTACTGTTCACTGGTAATATCCCGCGAGGTGTTTTTGGTGAGCGAAGGTCACAGAAAACCCGAGACATATCGCGCGAATTTATGCGATTAGCATAAATTCTGTGCATCGCGCAGCGTGTTGCTGGGCACGGAGTGAACAGTAACATTTTGGTCTGTGACCGGGAAGGTACTGAACACATCCGGTCAGAGAATAAACACTTTTATAGAGATTATCGATAACTGCTCAGTTTCTTCGCAGTTATGATTTTCTCTTATTTACTCTTCATCTTTTTTCTTTTCTTACCTGCAAGGAAGATACCTGCGCCTGCAGCTGTTTTTCCTGCTGCAGCTGCTGTTCCTGCGGCGGCGCCACTGAAGTGTACGCCTGCGGCTATTGCAGCTGCCACTGCTGCCACACCGCCTCCAATCGTACCGTAGAATGCCGGTTTATTGTTGTAGAACTGTACCCATGTATTTGCAGATACCAGGACGTCTACGCTTGCGGTTGTTGCTTCGTTGTTTGCTTTGTCATAAGCTTTTACAGATACATTCCGGAATGTGTTGGAAGAATCCACACTCAGGTCCAGAGAACCGCCGTTTGCAGATACTTCGTCTGCATCGAAGGTCTGTTTCAGCTCATCGTCTACGTAATACTCAACTTTATCCAGAGCCATGTTATCATCTACGTTTGCTGTGAATTTCTGGCTTTCTACTTTGTATCTTCCGCCGTCTTCGATGTTAGCCAGGGAGATAACCGGTGAAGTCTTATCCACTGCAAAGAGAATATCTTTGGACTTGGCTGTGTTGGTTGTTACGTTAGTTGCACGGTCTTCGGAGTAGATGGAAACGTTGTAGTCTCCTTCATTTTCGAAGTTGGATGCGTTGATGGTGTACTTGTATTCTTTCCAGCTTACATCGCTTCCGGACTCACTTACTTCAAAGTCTTTGTTCTGTTCCAGAGTCTTCTGTGTTCCGTTCTCGGATACCGTCAGTTCCCGGAAGGTCAGGGTATCTACGTTGATCTCGGATACTACCAGATTCTTCGGATCGTTGGTGTAACCATTCTTGATCAGTTCTTCTGTATAATCGTCATACAGATAAGTAGAACCGTCACGGTTTACAGAGAAGATCTTGGATGTGCTGTACTGATTTCCTGCTTTGTCAGTTGTCTCAGCAGTCAGAGTATAGATATCATCCATATTTTCTTTGAAGTTGTAGAAAGTAAGTGTCTGACCTTTGTTGCTTGCCGTGGAAGTGTACATACCTGTGGTATCTACCTCTCCCTTGTTGGCTCCGGTCAGGTGCACAACTGTCTTGCCGCTGTCGAAGTTGATATCGTTCAGTGTGATAACAGGAGCTACTTCTCCGTTATTTGCAGAACGATCTTCGATATTGGTAATCTCTACTGTTGGTTTTGTCTGGTCAACGGTAAAGCTTTCTGTTGCATATGGATCGGATACATTGTTTGCCAGGTCTGTTGCACTGATGGTAAATGTATAATCTGCATCTGCAGAGTAAGAAACAGTTGCCACATGTGTATCCCCGGATCCTGACCATCCGCTTACGCCAGGTGCGGAAGCTGCTGCACCATCCAGCTGTGCTGTTGTTGTAACTGTCACTTCACCAGGATTGAAGTTATGCTCGGTGATGGTGATGGTTGCTGTTCTTGCTTCTTTGTAATAGTTGTTGTTCAATGCGCTGTTGTTGTCATAAGAAACCTGGATCACAGGTTTTGTCTTATCAACAGTGAACTCATCCAGTTTCTCAGTATTGGACTTGTTGCCTGCCAGGTCGAAGCAGTCATAAGTTACAGTGTAATCACTGTCGCCGCTGAAGGTTACAGTAGCTATATGGATCTCTCCGTTGTGAGACCATCCGCTGATGCTGTATCCGCCGCCTGCTGTAGATGTAACCTGTGGCTGGTAGCTTTCATCAAAGTTACGCTCGTCTACTGTGATTGTCAGAGTTTTGTCATTGTTGTAGTATTTTCCGTTGTGTACATCGCTCTGATCGAAAGAGAATGTTACGATTGGGGCTTTGTTATCCACTTTGATACTGATTTCTTCAGATGCTGCATCGTTGGTGGACCAGTCATCTGCGGTAACTTTCACACGAACATCGTTGGAATAGAAGTTATCCGGGTTGATGGTTACATGTCCGGTCCAGCTCTGCAGGTGAGATGTTCTCTCCAGGTTTGCCAGTGTTCCGGATTCTACATAACCTGTGGTTCCGTTTGTGATTGTGTAGGAAATTGTCTTCAGTCCTGCATATGCATCGTTTACAACAGGATCGGTAACGCTGATGTCAAATCCAGGATTATCGGCAGCACTGTATACACCTTTGCCCCATCCAGGATTGGTAGGAGTGATCTTCACTACCGGTGCCACATTATCAACGATGATTCCGTCAGTACTGATGTACTGGATATTTCCTGCTTTATCTGTGATCTTTTCATATACAACCAGGTTCTGGCTTGCTGCCAGGCTGATCTTGCTGCTGTAACCGGTCCATCCGGTTCTTGCTTCCAGTTCGCTTCTTGTCAGTGCTTTTGCAGAGGTCAGATACTGAGTAGCTGCCACACCTGCAGTCTCATCATCACTTGTCATAGAAGCTCTTACACTGTTCTTACCAAAGTGTCCAAATGTAATTGCACTCAGGAACTTGTTCCATGTCTCAAAAGCAGATCCGTTCACCAGATCTTCTACTGTTACAGTACCTTCCGGTTTTACGCGGTCAAGGGTAACTGCCTGTTTGATAGTTTCATTGATCGGATTACCAGCCAGATCGGTGTAGTCATAAGCGAAATCATAATTGGCATCTACACTGATAGTCGGCAGAGACAGTTCATATACAAAACGGTTGTCTTCTGTGCTGACATTTCCTTTGTTGGTCCATTCTTCGCGGATTGCTGCGTCATAATCTGCAACTTTCACTGCTTTTCCTTTGCTGTTTACTGCTGTGTAAACAACATTTGCATCGTTTGTATCGAATGTATCTTTTGTATTGTCTTCAGCGAAGTTTCTCTCTGTGATCACTGCTGTTACAGCTACATAAGCTACTTCTTCATTTGCATAAGCACGTCCCCGGGACGGATCCAGAACAAAGCTTGTTCCGTTCGGACGATATGCAGTATAAGTAACCTGCATCTCAGGTCTTACAGTATCAATCACAAATGAAAATGCCTGATCCTCACCTTTGTTTCCGGATGCATCTGCTACTTTCGTCTGTACGGTGTATTCACCATCTCTGTGGAATACAACAGTGAATTTGTATACGGTACTGTCTTTTGTCTCTGCGAAATCATTGACCGGATCCATAGTGATCTCTTTAATTCCCAGAGCATCCTTCGCTGCCTGCAGCTCATCCAGTGTATAATCGATTCCATTTACCATTACTTTCAGTTCGTTCAGGAAACGCTCTGTAACATTTACAGAATAGGTAACATCACTGTTTGCATAATGTCCGTTTAAGAATGCGGTACCATTATTTACCTGTGCATAACTGGATGCTACCACAGGTGCGATAGAATCCAAAACCAACGTATAGTCTGCACGGTTTTCCATCTCATTTCCCGCATTGTCATTTGCATTTGCAGATACCGTGATCACCTGGGATTTTCCTGCATCATTTTTCAGTTCCAAAAGTTTTTCGATAGTACAGTAGTTCTGAAGTTCTTTCAGTGTAACATCTTTCGGGAAACCTTTTGCATTCTTTTCCGTTACTTCTGCTTCTGCTTCTTTCTTTCCATCTCCCCAGTATCTGGAAATGGTGTACTGCATTTTTTCCAGTCCGGAATAGAATTTACTGTCGCTGGCATTCTCTTTTGCGGTCAGTGTCAGATTAGCATCACCGGAATAGTAGGTTCTGCCATCTACGATTCCCTGCTGTGTTGTTGTATCTGCTGCAATTTCTTTGTATTCAATGTCAATATCATGAATATTTTCCAGAACCACACCGTTCGATCCGTAAATCATACCGTTTCCAACATTGTCGATAACTTTAACGAAAACGATATAATTATTGGATTCCAGTGTCTGATCTCCTTTTAATTTACCAACCGGAACGGTATACGTATCATCGCCGGCTGTGAATTTTTCATTTACCAGCTGTTCTGCATAATCATAATTTGTCAGCAGATCTTTGAATGCTGTATCTTTGTCTATATTGGCTACATAATAAGACCAGCCTTTTACACCTGATAATGCATCAGCAAATGCTACTTTTGCTTCGATCTTCTTGTTGTCATACACGCCAAAGGTAATAATGTCTGCAAGTTTATCTGCTACTTTATTGTCTTTTCCAAAGCTGATCTCACTGCACTGTGGTGCATTCGGATCATATTTGAAACTGATCTCAAATGGATTGGTAGCATATTTTGTTGTTGTTGTTTCCACGCCGTCAACGGTATTGGTATCTACATTAGCAAGATAGATTTTTTCTGTTACAACTGTACCTGCTTCCGGCACTTCTTTTTCATTTAAACCACTATCTGTGATATCTGTTCCGTTTTTCAGATAGATTCTGTTGTAATTTCCTTCCAGTGCAAACTTGATCGTTGTTTCTTTTCCATAGTAACGATCATGTTTTTCATTCTCATAAGCGTGAATACTGGAAGCATTGTTAATTGTTACATAGTCTGTTGCGTCCGTGACATTTTCTTTTGTCACTGTCAGTGTTCCATGTGTATAATTGTCAAAATCAAATTTGTAGTTTGCTGTTGGATCACCGGTTTTGGCATCCAGGGTCAGCACATCTGTATGTATATCACAGATTGCTTTATCGTTTGCTTTTACATTCTCTGCGGTAAGACCTTCTGCAGTAGTATCCACTACGGTCGGATAGGTAAATCCTTCCAGATTTTCTATCGTCTCTGTTCCCGCAAAACCTGTATCACCCGCTGGATCATTTACGGAAACTAATGTACTCAGATCGGCGGTATATTCCAGACTTCTGTATGGACGTTCTGTATTAGCTACTGTGAGTTTCAGTGCTCGTTTCTGAATGGTTACAGATGCTTCTGTTTTCTCACTTTTTTTGATGACGTAATTATTTTTAATTGCATCTTTGCCTTCCAGTGACGAGCACTGTGTAAAGCCTGTCGGTGCGAAAGTAAAGCTCTGTTCTTCTTCCTCACCTTTTACATTGGTAATTTCGCTGTCATAACCTTTAAAGATAATATCTTTGAAATTATCCGTTACTTCCTGTTGTGCAGCCTCTGTTAAAGTATCGTCACCTTTCAGAGTAGCCTTTACATCTACTGCGCTTGTTGCATCGTAGATTTTTGTGTTGTCATACGTTGTCTTATCGGTTCCTGCTACAGAAACTGTCTTGTCGAGGGTCAGTTCATATGGATTTACTTTTACATAAATTTCTGTTCTGCATTTGTAATTTTCCGTTTCTACAGTTACAGTTACTAAAACTGGTTTGATCGATACATTTTTTGCATGGAAAGTGATTTCTTTCTTGTCATCCGACCTGTTCACTCCAACACTGGAATTATTTTCTGGTGTTACATCTAATGTTAGAACTGTATCGTCATCGCCATCCAGTACATTTCCTTCTTCATCTTCCAAAGTAAGTTTCTTTACGATATCTGCTGTTCCATATACCAGTTCCAGCGGATTTTCTTCCGTATATTTCTTGTCAAAAGAAAGTGTACCCATCTGTTTTTCAGTCTGATAACCGATACTATTGCCGCTTGCTTTATATACTGCATCACCATCAAAATCAGCTGTTACTTTAATTGTATCCTTATGATGTTTATTTTCTCTAAAACTGTTCTTAATTTCACCATTCGCATCTGTCGTACCGGTATATGGTTTTCCTTCAACCGTATACCGTACTTTTTCACCTCGGATTCCGGCTTGTGTTGCTGCATCTACAAGTTTTATGGTTATATCCCATAGTTTTTTCCAGGATTCTGGAGATTTACTTGTAGTCACACTCAAACTTGTTACATTTTTTTCTACCGTAATATTATTTTTTCTTGCCAGCAGATAATTTCCACAATATGCTACCAGACTAAAACTTTGTCCACCTACTTTTGCAGAAACAACACCAGTAGCATCAACAGTAGCCTTTGCAGCGTTGCTGCCTTCGATTACCCATCGATCCACCTTGTCGCTCCAATTTCCATCCAAAGTGTACTTCACTTCAGACAACGCCTTGATACTATTAGCCCCTGAGATTGTTCCACCTTTCGGAGTCAAATTTCCAATCTTTAAAACCAATGTTGGATTTTCTGAATCCACATCTTCTAATGTAGATGTAATATTTCCGAGCGTATACATTCCAGAATTGTCGCTAATGCTACCTCCTTTTATGCTATAGGTTTTACCAGTAGCATATTCCATCCCTGTAGTTGTGGATGATTTTGGATCCACAGTACAAGCCACTTCTTTTTCACCATTTGACAGAGTGAAACTTATATTTCCTAATTCTACTCCGCCAATGGTTCCAGCATCCGTGCCCAAAACAACCTTTACACTCAGATATTTTGTTTCTGCTGCCGGTGGTGTAGTCGGCTCAGATGGTGTACCAGAAGGTATTACCGTGCTTCCTTCACCGCTTCCTCCAGGTGTTCCTGTTTCTGTTGTACCCGGAGTGACTTCTCCACTACCGCTTCCCTCTTCTGCAAGAGGTGCGATCGTTTCTCCTGCTTCCGTGGCCATAACGGTGTATGGACTGGAGGTTACGCAGGTTGACAATGCGAAGACAACGGCCATGGCGAACGCCAGGATTCTCTTTGTTTTTTGCTTCATGTCCTCAGACTCCTTCCTTCAGCTGAGTATTTTTCTCGGCTGATTCCTCTTTTACCTTTCGGTATCTTATAACTTTTCTTTTATGCAAAAACTTGTATACCCTTCCGTTCAGGACGAAGTGTCCGTAAAAGGATACCATGGTTATCCACATACAAACTAACATGACGGGATCCGGTATGTTGAACACGTAGGTTCCGAGTATGATCACCAGGAATCCCGGGATGAATGCAAGATCTGCAATCAATCCTTCTTTGGTGGATCCGGGTGCAAGTGCACCGATACGCTCCACCGAGCGATAATTTTGATAGCTTTTCAGATTTCTTATTTTCTGACAGCTGAGGATGTAGAGGAAAATCCCCCACAACAATCCTACCCAGAAGATACCCCCGGCAAATACTGCTATTGCCGGGTGTTTTTCTCTTATTCATCAGATCACCTTCTCCGTATGTATCAGGATGATACTTCTTTCTATCTCAAAGGTACTGTTGGAATGCTGCAGCATGTTCGGATCCAGAACCATGGTTCCTTCCTGTTCCGGTGTAGATACATGCTGTCTTTCCTGTACCGGGTTGGCGATCATGGACGGATCCAGTACATCTGTAGCTTCCGACCCTGCCATCATGGACGGTTCCAGCACGTCTGTGGCCTCGGCTCCACTCATCATGGCTGCATCCAGCACATCTGTGGCTTCCGATCCGTTGGCTGCTGTTTCCTGCATCATGCCATTGGCTTCGGAACTATTTGCCATATTCAGATTCATCTGACCGGTTGGTTCGCCAAATTCCTGGCTCATCCGGCCGCTGAGATCATCGGTAAGATTGTCTGTATAGTGACGTCTCTGTACCAGCTGTCCGGTTCCTTTTTTCTTGTTTTTGGACTTTTTATCCATAGAAACGATACGTCCGGAGTCGCTGCTGTTGGCTGCCATCTCTTCCATGGCTTTCTGAGCACTCTTTCCCCGGTATTCATTAAACACCTGTGGGATATGCAGATAGAAGAAAAGGAATATCGCCAGTGCAAGGAACAGCAATGCAGCAATCCCAAATCCCAGCTGCAGATTGCTCAGAAGCTGGATCTGCTGTTCAATATTTTGTGTCTGCCCCATTACTGATCACCTCCGCTCTTCACGGCATCAGAATTCTGTGCATACAGAGATTCTACCAGTTTCTTTGTATTATCCACGGTTGTTATCGTATTATCACGGATCCGCTGTGCCGTCTGGTTGGAACCGGTATCAGCACCGGAGACTCTTGTCTCGATGGCTGCCAGGGCACCCTGGAAGGTTGCTTTGTCCACACCGGCATCTGATACGAACTGTTTTGCATTTTCATACAGCTGATAAGATACATCGTTCAACAGTCGAAGCTGTGTCAGACGTTCCCGGCTTTCTGTACTGATGGTTTCCGGAAGTCCGCCTACCAGACCGGTTAATTCTACCCAGAAATCCGAGTAGGAATACTTGATCTCACCGGTTACGGTATCTTCCTGACCCACTTTTCCGTAATAACTACAGATACTCAAGAAGGTTTCTACCAGATTGGTGTCGATATCATATTCCTGGATCTTGTCCGCAGATAATTTTTCTGTGGAATCCAGTCTGAATGCTTTCAGCTGGTCATCGGATAATACAGCCTGTGCTACGATGCCGAACCATTTTTTTGCAAGTTCTTTATCTCCTGCCGGTTTTCCGGCGCCGCCCGGGAAGTAGTAAGCCATTCCCAGCTCATAAGCCAGCTCGGTGTAACCGTCCAGATTATCTTCCAGTACTTCTTCGTAGGTCTGTCTTCCTGCCATCTGCTGCAGCAGGGCCTTAAAATCCTGACTGTCCTGACCGGAGAAACCGTCTTCATCGTTTCGCAGGGCATCCAGATAAACCAGATAGGCCTCTTCCTTGCCCGGGTCGATGGCAACTGCCTTTTTCGCATAATTGACTTTGGCAGTTCCGTCACTCTTCTCCGCCTGGTCCACATAATAATCATAGCCGCTCTGCTCTGTTTTATTTTCCATCAGCATACATCCAAGGGAAATACCGCCGCATAAGACAGCTACTGCTGCGCTGACACCAAAGCCAAGTAGCTTGTTTCTTAATTTCTTTCGATATGGAAGGCTCAGTTCTTCGATATGTTCCAGATCGTACAGCATCTCCAGACAGGATTCATATCGATTCTCCGGTTCGTACTGTGTACAACGATCAATGATCATCTCTAAGCCAAGCAGCTTGTTCATATCCTCTCTCGGGATCTCATCTACCAGACTCGGCCGGCACTGTGTGATCTTCGGGAAGTTAAATGGTGTAGGGGAAGGATTTCTTCCGGTGATCAGATGATGGAGGGTAGCTCCCAGACAGTAAATATCACTTCGGGGTGTGGACTGTCCGTTTCCTCCGTACTGTTCCGGTGACGCATATCCGGGTGTTCCCAGACATGTGGTATCCTCTCTGTTCCCCTGTTTAAAGGTACGGGCGGTACCAAAGTCGATCAGGGAGATCTCTCCGTCCGGCTTCAGCATGACATTGCCCGGTTTCATATCTCGATAAATAATGGGATTCGGTCTGGTATGAAGGTAGTAGAACACTTCACACAGTTGTTTACCCCAGGCGATCACATCGTCCAGTGCGATTGGAAGCCCTTCTTTTTCCATACTTCCCTTCAGGATCTTATCCAGTGATTTTCCCTGGATATAATCCATAACGATCAGGAAGGAATCCCCGTCATCGATCACATCGATGATACTTGGCAGGTATTTGTGATTCAGTTCTTTCAGGATGTTGGTCTCAGCGATCAGCCCCTGTTTGACTGTGGTAAAATCCTGCTGTCCATCTTTTCGGACTTCTTTGATGGCCCATGTTTTATTTGCTTTTTCATTCAATACCAGGTAGACGACACTCATACCGCCCTGGCCGATCTTATTTAATACTTTGTATTTTCCGTCTACATAAGAACCTATCTGCAGCATGCTTATCCCTCCCGACATATCCGGATAACAGCTGCCGATATGTTATCCACTTCTTTTCTGGATTTGTTCAGTTCCACCAGTGAGACGATATTCTGAAGCATAATATCTTCGTTCTCCAGAAGTTCCGGACGAAACTTCTCATAGATTTCATCCGGCGAGATCACATGGCGGAATCCATCGGAGCAGAGAATAAAGGTGGTGTCCGGATTGGCATCTCCCACAAAATAATCCGGGTGGATCTCATCCGATGCTCCTACACACTGGAGCAGTACATTTCTCTGTGGATGGGTCTGTGCCTGTTCCCAGGTCAGATGTCCCAGATCCATCTCGTACTGCACATAAGTCTGATCCTTCGTCAGCTGATAGATGGCATCGGAAACCATGTAAGCTCTCGAGTCGCCGATGTTCATGATGTAATATTTGTCATCCACAACCAGAAAAGCTACGACTGTTGTACCCATGCGTGTTCCTATTCCGGATGCATACTTTGCCAGTTTCTTGTTCTGCCGCATTACCAGGTCGTCCCACTGTACACGAAGTTCATCCATTGGAAATTCCGGTGTTTCCAGCAGTCCGGGAAGTTTATTGATAAACCACTGATCGAACTCCCGGATCACTGTCGCACTGGCCAACTCACCATCAGCCAGACCGCCCATTCCGTCACACACGACACACAGACAAACCTTATCATGGTTTGTCTGCGCGATTTTCACGAGTACTGAGTCCTGATTTGTTTTCTTCACAATACCCACATCGCTGTGAGCTGCTAGTTTATAAATCATCCTCATACCTCTCATATATTATTCAGTTTTATGCACGAAACCGAAATTCTTCATCTGCCAGACGAATGGTTTCATTTCCTGTCAGAGCTCTTTCTTTTCCGGCCGGTACTGCAACACCGTTAACGTTTGTTGCATTGTTATCAACGATTGCAAATGCTCCGTTTCGGTATACGATGGTTACATGTGTACGACTGATATTGGTGAATTGGAAAATTAAATTCCAGTCCATTCACCCAAAAACTGGAACTTAGTATTGCAAAATATATCCTAGAAGTTAGTGTTGCAAACCTCTTGATATCTAGTTATAGTTGTGGCTCAGCAATAGAGTCCGGATGGCGTTATCCAAGGAGAATACCATGGCTAAGAATGCACATCTGGTTCTTGATGAAAGAGCCACAATAGAAGTTCGCTTAAGAGAACGAGCTTCATTTACTGAGATAGGTAGGGAACTTGGCAAGGACCCTTCTACTATCTCAAAAGAAGTCAGACTCCATAGTCAGACTGTACGTAAAGATTCCTTCAATCCCTGCAGCAAGCGAAGTACCTGTGATGAATACGGAACAGCATGTTCAAAGTGCAAACTACAGTATTCAAAAAGCTGCAAGAGATGCCCTCGTGTAAAGTGCTACGAGCATTGCAAGCAGTTTGAGGTATTGGTTTGTAACAAACTGAAGAAACCACCATACGTTTGCAACGGCTGTATCCAACGGCAATCCTGTAAGCTGGAGAAGCATATTTATTCTGCCAAATCAGCTCAGAAGAATTATGAGACTACTCGCTCAGAAAGTCGTCAAGGAATAGCAATTACACCGGAAGAATTAAAGCGTGTAGATGCTATTGTTTCACCGCTTGTTAAGTTAGGCCAGTCTATTCACATGATATGTGTCAATAATGCAGATGATATCATGCTTGATGAAAAGACTATTTATAACTACATTGATGCAGGGCTTTTATCTGTAGATAACGTTGATCTTCCGAGAAAGGTCCGTTATCGTACCCGCTCACATAAGAAGCCTGTAAGAGTAGACAAGCAGTGTCATGTAGGACGCACTTACGAGGATTTTGAAGCTTATCTTGCTGCGAATCCTGATATTCCGGTAGTGGAAATGGATTCAGTAGAAGGTCGCAAAGGCGGTAAAGTCTTGTTGACCATATACTTTAGAAATAGTAGTTTAATGCTTGCTTTTATCCGTGATAACAATACCGCCAAGTCAGTTACAGAAATATTTGACTGGTTGTATGAACAGTTAGGACATGAAGTATTCACTAGCCTCTTCCAGGTGATTTTGACCGACAGAGGAAGTGAATTTACTAACCCGCTGGCAATCGAGTTTAATAAGGGCAATGGTCGCAGAACACATATCTTTTATTGTGATCCACAGCGTTCTGATCAAAAAGGTGGTTGTGAAGTTACACATGAGATGATTCGTCGTGTGCTTCCGAAGAAAATCTCTTTTGATAACTTAACTCAGGATGATATCAATCTTATGATGAGTCATATCAACTCATATAACAGAAAAAAGCTGAATAACCAGTCGGCACACCAGTTGTTCAGCTTCATTAATGGCGGGGATATTCTTGACAAGTTAGGAATAAAATCCATTCCCGCTAACGAGATTAACCTTACACCTCTATTACTGAAAAAATAAGAAACGTAGCGCCATTCGGAAGAAATACTGAACCGAATGAGGGGTGGAATTTAATCTTGCGAAAAAAGAAATAAAATTCGACCTCCGCTTAACGTGACTCTTTTTTCAGAGGATTAAGATCTCAAAAAAAGAATATCAGCATATGAAGCATAAAACAACTTGTTTCTAATAGTAAATTCCAGTTTTGAAGAATTAAATGATTATATTTTTTCAGATGAGACGGATGAATTGTAAAATATCTTACTGTCTGCAACAAAAGTGTGATGTGTTTTTTGATTTGTATTTTCCCGACAGTTGTATCATATCATGTTTTTGCCTGCGGAACAAGCGTAACTATGAGAAAAACAGTTGCAGTAACCAGGTTACTGCAGCTGTTTTTCTCAATAAAATAGAGTTGCTGTCAAAAATATTCTTTCATCCGATACCGCCCAGCGCGATTCCAAGAACCAGCACCAGGATACACACCGGCACATAAACATATTTACAGATCGGGTAAAACCAGGAGGTAAGGTGACTGCTTCGTCCTTTGTTTACCTGTTTTTCCACATACTCTTTTCCGCATACCCAAAACAGCATGATACCAGCCAGTCCGGCCCCCAGCGGGCAGATGTAGATAGAAAGCACATCCATCCAGCCGGATACGATGCCCTGGATCAGGATGGAAACTATCACGCCGATCACCGCGATCACCGCACATGCCGGTTTTCTCTCCAGATGGAATTTCTCCTGAACCGTTGCGATCGGTGCTTCGTACAGGTTGATCAGGGAGGTCAGCCCCGCGAATAATACAGCAACAAAGAAAATGATCACAATGATCTTTCCTCCCGGCATATTTTTGATCAGATTTGGCAGGAAAATAAATAACAGTCCGGGACCGCCCTGATCGAGCTTGGCTCCGGTGGTTGCCATCGCCGGGATGATGACCAGGGATGCAAGCAGCGCAGCCAGTGTATCAAAGAATGCCACTCTTCCCGCAGCAGCCGGAATATTTTCTTCATCCGACAGATAGGATCCATAGATTAGTGTTCCGTTTCCCGCCACCGAAAGGGAGAAAAATGCCTGTCCCAGGGCAAAAATCCACGTTTTCGGATTGCCAAGCGACTTGCCGTCCACACGGAAGATATAGTGATATCCGTCCACGGCCCCCGGCTGAAATGCCACATAGATACCAAGTCCCACAAACAGCAGGAAAAATACCGGCATCAGCACTTTATTGACTTTCTCGATCCCGCCTCCGACACCGAACATCAGGATCCCCATAGCTGCCAGCAGGATCACAACCTGCCAGCCTGTATTGCCGAACGCAGATGCCATCGAACCGAACGCGGCACTGAATTCGTCCACATCAGCCGGTGCCAGTGTCGCCCCGGTGAATGCGCCGACCGTATATTTTAAGATCCATCCCATAACGACCGTATAGCCGATCGCCATCGCCAGCGAGCCGACCACCGGGATCAGCCCCAGTGCTTCTCCCGGTTTTCTTTTTCCTTTTCTCTCACAGGCAATTCCGAACGCATCAATCGGACCGGATCTTGTTGCACGTCCGAATGTCATCTCTCCGATCACCCCGGTAAATCCGATCAGAGCCACAAAGATAAAGTACGGAATCAGAAATGCTCCTCCTCCATATAACGATACTCTGGTAGGAAACATCCAGATATTTCCCATGCCCACCGCCGAACCGATGCACGCCAGGATAAATCCCCACCGGGTGTTAAATGATTCTCTTTTTTTCATCACATCTTCTCCATTTGTTTATAGTTTTGTAACTGTTCATTCTTCCACAGAATTATGTTTTTTACATATTATAAATCGTATTTCTCAGCAACCGTGTCATCCGGAAAGTTCCTGAATCTTTTTTCTGTGTCATCATAAGAATCGTCATCTGATCTTGCGGCGCATTGGCAAAATAGCAGCCGAGCCATCCGTCCCAGCCGTACTCTCCCTTGCTTCCCAGCGTTGAGGATCTGCCCGGGTTCACCAGCACACGCATAAAATTACCATAAGAAAATCCTTCCAGCCATGCCATACCTTCCCGTTCAAAGACTTCCTGCTGCTCTGCGCTCAGCACATGACCGGTCATAAAGCGTACCATCGCCGGACTGAGGATCTGTTTTCCCTTATAACTTCCGCCATTTAACAACATCTGTGCAAAATGAGAATAATCATCAATCGTAGACACCAGGCCTGCACCACCGGATTCGAATGCCGGGCGGCGATCCATCGCATTCCGGATGCCCAGATGATTACCGGTATAGAGTACTGACGGCTTTCCTTCGTTACACTCATACGTTTTCACCAGCCGGCTCTGCTTCTCTTCCGATACCCAGAAGCCTGTATCCACCATTTCCAGTGGAGTGAAGATCTCTTTTTCCAGAAAATCTCCGAACCGCATACCGGAAACCACTTCCACAAGGGCACCTGCCACATCAGCGGAAGTTCCATAGCACCAGGAGCGCGCCGGCTGAAAGGCAAGCGGGATCTGTCCGAGACGGTTGGCAATCTCCACCGTACCATAAGCTCCTCCTTCTCCCTCATCAAGACCCTGAATCACCTCAGCAAATAAGGCTTCCGTCTGTTTTCCGGTCAGATGATTGCCGTCATAGACCAGACCGGAGGTCATATTCACCAGATCCTGGATCGTGACATCTCGCCATGGCTTTTCCACATGTCCGTCTGCTGCAGCCACCATTTGTCCACAAAATCCAGGAAGATATCTACATACCGGATCTGCCAGATCGATCAGTCCCCGCTCCACCAGAATCATCACTGCAGTTGCGGTGATCGGTTTGGACATAGAATAGAGACGGTAAATACTGTCTCTCGACACCGGCTTTTTTGCCTCGATATCCGCATAACCGCTTTCCAGATACACGGTTTCCTTCCCTTCTTTTCTGACCATCAGAATCGCGCCCGGGATCTCTCCCCTTGCCACTGCATCATCAAGGATCCATTGCAATCGATTGATTTTTTCCTGTTCCATATTATGCAACCCTCCATATTATCTTCTCGCAGACTCTACGCTCTATTGTATACCAAAAAAACCGTTATGCCTACGGTTTTTCGTACAACATAACGGTTTTTTGTATTTTTCTCTATATTTTTTATTTATTTTTGGTAATCCCCTGACCAATCAGATAGCATACAGCTGCTACCACCATACCATTAATGGAAGCAATTCCCAATTTTACAACATTTGCCACAACAGCTCCCAAGATCACACCGCCTACAGCGAACCAGTTGACCACTGCAGGTTTCGCGGTCGGATCTTCATACTCTTTCTTATTCATAAAGTATGAAAGTACCAGGATGATACCTACCGGCGGCAGCGTACAGTTCAGGATGTTCAACCATTTTGTAAAGTTATAATACAGCCATACAGAAAGCACAGTTCCGATGATACCGGATACCAGAACCATCGGTTTTTTCTTCTGATGAAAGATATTTGCCAGACCAAGACCTGCAGTATACAGAGCATTGTCGTTGGTTGTCCAGATGTTCAGACCAAGTACCAGAACTGCCATGTAGAACAGATTCAGACGGATCATAACCTCGAAGATATCATTTCCACCTACGAAAATATAGGCGATTGCTCCGAAGAAGAACATCAGGGAGTTTCCGATAAAGAATGCCACGACCGTTGCGATCGTTCCTGTCCTCGCATCTTTGGCAAATCGGGTAAAGTTCGAGGTTGCAGTTCCACCGGATACGAAAGATCCCACAACCAGACCGGCACCGCCAAAGACTGTGAGAGAACCGCTGGATACGGCGAACTGATCCACGATCGTTCCGTTGCCCTGACGGATCGCCATGACCATAGCCACTGTACCGAGTACTGCTACCAGCGGCACTGCAATATAGCTGATCACCGTCAGAGAATCTATACCAAAGTAAGCGGAAGCTGTCATACACACACCGGCTCCGATAACAAGCGCCCACATGGCAGTTTTACTGTCACCGAATAATTCTCCTGCTACCGGAATCGCAAACATGGCGATACCAACACCGAACCAGCCGATCTGTGTAAAACTGATCATTGCAGAGGAAAGATAGGAACCTTTCTCTCCGAAGGCTTTCTGCGCCAGCAGATCCATGCTCATACCTGTCTTCGCTCCGACATAACCAAGAAGTCCGGTGTACAGACCAAGGATTGCTCCACCGAACAGCAGAGATTTTAAGAATCCCCAGAAATCCAGTCCTGCTGCCAGCTGCTGACCTGCCCACATACTCGCGGAGAAGAAGGTAAATCCCAGCATGATCATAAACATGGTCACAAATCCCTTCTTTCCTTCCTCCGGTACGACGCGATCCGCGTAATCGATGTCTACTTTCTGTTCTGTCTCTTTTTTCATTTGTTTTCTCCCGTCTCAGTTTGTTTCCATAACCTTATTTGTCTTTCGGCTGATTCCATTACAGAATATATTTACGCAGTGCACCGGTAAATTCATCAATCCGCTGCTGCGCCAGTTCTTCTAATGTAATGTTCTTCATGCTCTCCACATATCCCTGTTCCTGGCGATACAGCCATTTTGTATCTGCCGGACGGATCTTTTCATAATGGTTTGCATGGATCCAGTCTTCGTAACTGATCGGAAGTTCATAACCGAGTTTTTCTTCCAATAAAGTTCCAAAATCAATCTGACCGGCGCGCTCTTTGATCCCGTTCCAGAACTCCAGCACTTCTTCTACATGCTCATGGATCTCGTAACGTCTCGCCCCGCCATCATAGATAATACATTTTTCAAACAGAGGGCTGCACATGGAAAGTGTCTCCCGACGGAATTCCGGAGCCACGATACCACCCTTCCAGTAAAAATCCACATTTGGAAGATTGATGCCGGATACACCCTTATCTTCATACATACCGAAGATTCCTTCATAATATACCGTGATAAATCCTTCAAATTCCGGCCAGAACTCCCGAATATCCCGGGTCAGATCCTCCAGGATCTCGATACCCTTCGTTCCACCAATCGTAAAGATGATAATATTCCGAAGTTTTGCTCCGTGATTCCGGTAAAAATCGGTCACATAACGCAGACAGTGGATCAACGTCTCTCCACTCGCAATGATATCTCCGATCATCAACGTGCTGTCCGGTACCATCGTCAGCTTACTGTATTTAATCTCCAGTCCCGCAATCTCTTCCTCCTGAAATACACGCTCACTGGATAAGAAACTGATATCATGCACACGAATGTGCTCCCGGTAGCAGCTCTCCTCCAGCGGATAATTCAGCGCACCGCGAAGAATCGATAAGATATTCGCTGTTGTCACTTTCTTCTGTTCTTTCAGATAATATAACATCTGAGAAGTCGACGGAATCAGGCAGTTATAAACCTCATACCCGACAATCTCCGGTGTGTTCAGAAGCTTTCTCGTCTCCGCATCCGAAACCACATAATACTCATTCAGATAATCTCCGCCATCCAGCCGATAGCAGGCAACACCCTGCTCGTCAAACTCCGGCATCAGTGTCACGTTTTCCCAATCTTTCTTCATATACTTATCCTCTTTTTCATAACCGCCATCCCACAGTCAACCCACGATCCGCCGGTTACTTCTTTTCTATTTTCCATTTCTCACCCACCAACTTTTTCAACCAGATGGGCGTACTTCTTGAATATATTACAGATATTCCTTCCCCCCGTCAAGACCTATTTCAAAACAAGCAAAAAATCACACCGTTTCCGTCGATTCCGGCTGCTTTTCCTCATCCACATGGTGAAATGTCTCCTGATTTTCTGCTGAAAATGTATCGGTTTTTCTTTGTTTTCTTTCGAAAATGTGTTAGAGTCATACCATACGCGAATACATCCCGAAATCTTTCTATTTCTGTATCCGCATCTTTTGTATACAATGGGGGATTTTATTTTGGAAACTGTAGAAAAAGAACATAACCGTATGGCGTTAAATGTAGCGGCACTTGCCGGGGATATCCTGCTGGCGAGCGGAGCGGAGATTTTCCGTGTAGAGGAAACCATCAACCGGATCGCCCATGCCTACGGCATCGACTCGTGTGATCCGTTTGTCTTAAGCAGTGGTTTCTTTCTCACGGCTGACAGCAACTCGGATCAAAACTTTGCCTGGGTACGCCACATCCCGTTGAGTGCTACCCGGCTTGACCGTGTCACTGCGGTCAACCAGCTCTCCCGTGAGATTGAACACGGATTCTATACACCGGAGGAAGCCTATCAGAAGCTTCAGGATATCCAGCAGATGCCCGCCAAACGGAATCTCTGCCAGATCCTTGCTTCCGGCGTGGGCAGCGGATGCTTCTGTTATCTCTTCGGCGGCGATCCGGTAGACTGTATCGTGGCTTTTATCGCCGGACTGCTGCTGTATGTCTATCTGCTGTGCGTGGTAAAAGGACAGCTTTCCAAAATCGCAACGAATATATCCGGTGGCATGTTTGTGACTTTCATCGCCGTCCTGATCTATCAGTTGGGACTTGGACATCATCTGAGTGAGATTATCATCGGTTCCATCATCCCACTGGTTCCCGGTGTGGCGTTTACGAATGGCATCCGCGATATCGCCGACCAGGACTATATTGCCGGTGCGGTCCGCATGCTGGACGCACTGCTTGTCACGTTCAGTATCGCGATGGGCGTCGGTCTTGTAATGATCGGGTATCACCATTTTGTGGGCGGTGCGATTCTTCCATAATTCGTAACTTTCTATGTCTATAAATCCATGTAGTTTTTGTCATCCCGGTGGATTTTATAAAACGAGATAACATACGCTTCGCGAATCTTACCCGTTATCGCGGCAGTCATCAGGCTCTTGTACAGGCACGGACCTTGACTCGTTGCTCGCATAAATCCAATATATTCATCTTTCTCTCAGGGGGGTATCTTTTTATGTCTGTACATCTGTTTTTCGAATTTCTTACCGCTTTCGTCGGTACGATTGCCTTCGCCCTGCTCTTCCAGGTGCCAAAGGAATATTATGTAAACTGTGGTCTGGCCGGAGGCTGTGGCTGGATCTGCTACAAGTTACTGCTGGCTGGCTGCGGGCTCTTCGGTTCCACCTTTTTTGCCACGGTTCTTGTCGTTTTTCTCTCCAGGCTCAGTGCGGTCCGGCGCCACTGTCCGGTGACGATCTTTCTCGTTGCAGGCATCTTCCCGCTGGTTCCGGGAGCAGGGATCTACTGGACTGCCTATTATGTCGTGACAGATCAGCTGGCCAAAGCTTCCGACCGTGGATTCCAGACTTTGAAGATCGCGGTGGCGATCGTGCTTGGCATCCTGTTTGTCTTTGAATTTCCACAAAAGTGGTTTCGCTGGGCGGAGCGCGGTACGGCTGCCGGTAACTGATCCGCACACAGGACTTTTTCAACTGCAATCTCCCACGACCGACACAGAATCCAGATACATCCAGCAGTGTTCTACGCATCTTATGTAAGCAAATTGATTCACCAGATCAATTTTTAATATGCAATGCATCAAAAAAGCATGCATACAGGATTTTTTCGCTTCTGTATGCATGCTTTTTCTTTGTGGTGATATAATTTTACAATTTTATTTTCGCATTATAGCTTTTCTGACATTTCTACGGATACGCTTCGGTATTTCTTCTCTGTCCCCGCAGATTCTTACGCTTCCACAACTACCTTGCAACCCGAAAGGCTCTTCACCGTATAATTTCCGTTTCCGCCTTCCACATGCAGGTGAATCTCATCTCCCACACGTTTCGCAGTCACCGTCATCACCGTCTCTCCTTTCAGATCCGGTATCTCAGTTTTCGCTTCGGCTCCCTCATCAAACGCAGATACCAGAAGGCTAACACCATCCGCATAATCATAATCCGGTTTCTGGTCATTATTGCCCAAAGCAAGCACTGTATTTGGACGGATCATCAGTGGCAGACTGTGATAATCATGCGTCTCTTTCTGCCATTTTCCTCCGCTCACATCTGCTCCGGTGATCAGATTATACCAGGTTCCCTCCGGCAGATAATACTGCACTTCACCGTTCTCTTTAAAGATCGGAGCCACCAGCAGAGAATCGCCGAACATATACTGCCGATCCAGGGTATCACATGCACGATCCTCCGGGAAATCCAGGAACATCGGGCGCAGTACCGGACGGCCTTCTTTGTGTGAGCGCACAGCCTGCCCGTACAGGTATGGCATCAGACGACATTTCAGATTGACAAACTCCCGCAGAATATCACATGCCTCTTCATCAAACATCCACGGCACACGGTAAGAAGACGAACCGTGCAGCCGGCTGTGAGAACTTAACAGGCCAAACTGGCACCAGCGTTTGTAGATGTCCGCCGGTGCGGTACTCTCGAATCCACTGATATCATGACTCCAGAAACCAAATCCACCCAGAGACAGAGAAAGTCCTCCACGAAGAGTCTCTGCCATGGAAACATAGCTTGCAGAACAGTCACCGCCCCAGTGTGCCGGGAACTGCTGACCACCGACGGTGGCAGAACGCGCGAACAGCACAGCTTCGCCGGTTCCTCTCTCACGCTCCAGTAATTCGAAAACTGCCTGATTGTACAGATAAGTATAGTAATTATGCATTTTCACCGGATCGGAATGGTCAAAATACTCGATTTCTTTCACCGGGATTCTCTCACCAAAATCAGTTTTAAAGCAATCCACGCCCATATCCAGCAGCGTCTTTAACTTTCCTTGATACCATGCCACAGCATCCGGATTTGTAAAATCAACCAGTGCCATACCAGGCTGCCACAGATCCGTCTGCCATACGCTTCCGTCTGTTTTCTTAACCAGATAACCATGATCCTTTCCCTCTTTGAACAGACAGGATTTCTGTCCGATATACGGATTGATCCATACACAGATGTGAAGCCCGCGATCATGATACCGTTTCAGCATGCCTTTCGGATCCGGGAATGTCGCGGGATCCCATTCAAAGTTACACCACTCATAGGCATCCATCCAGTAGCAGTCAAAATGGAACACATGCAGCGGAATCTCCCGGTCTGCCATGCCCTGAATAAAACCGGAAGTGGTCGCCTCATCATAATTCGTAGTAAAAGAAGTCGTCAGCCACAATCCGAACGACCATGCCGGCGGCAGTGCCGGTTTTCCAGTCAGTTCTGTGTATTTTTCTACGGTTCCCATCGGCGTTTTTCCACTGATCACATAATAATCCAGATGTTCCCCCTCTACGGAAAACTGAATCCGTTCTACCTTCTCACTGGCGATCTCATACGCCACATCGCCCTCGTTGTCCACCAGGATACCATAGCCTTTATTTGTCACATAGAACGGGATATTTTTATAGGCAATCTCACTGGCAGTTCCGCCATCCTCGTTCCACATCTCCACTACCTGTCCGTTTTTTACGAACGGCGTGAAACGTTCCCCGAGTCCGTAGACATATTCATCCACATCAAGGAACATCTGCTCCAGCATATAGTTTTTCCCGGTTTTTGTATTCTGCATATAGGCAAGATTCCGGAAACTCGACTCTGTGAGGAAAGTATCTCCCTCATAAAATGCCATCTTGTATCCATTCGGTGCTTTATCGATCACCGCTTTCAGAGAGCCCGTCTGATAGATCAGCTGCCCCTCATTCTCCTCGATCCGCACATGCGCATCGCCGGTATAAATCTTTGCAAAAGGTCCATTATATACGGCTCCGTCATGATGCACCGCAGACACTTTGATCACACCGTCCATCGGACTGGACAGTGTCACCGTCAGAAGCGGGATATTCAGACAGCTTCCCCGATCCACGATATGGGAACACGGCAGATACATCGTCAATTCTTGCCCGTATACCCGGTGACTTCCGTACTCTACTGCATAGGCAGCTTTCATCTCATCACGAAGCAGCCAGTAACCATTGGTAAATTTCATAATTTCCTGTCTCCTTTACATTATGTTTGTAGCCCTCAGAAATCTTCCCATTTTTTTAAACGATTCTTCTCTTATTATAGAAATTTCCCACATGAAACACAAGATTCTCACTCACTTTTCTTTGATTTTTCGTAACTGTTCAGTACCTTCACAGTGGACAGTGGCTACTGAATAGTTACGATTTTTCATAATATTTAGATTTTACTTTCCTTGTCAAATCCCGGTATCTGTGTATAATAAACCTCAGAATATAATCATTCGGCATATTCGCAGTTACGCGAGTAGAAAACCTCGCAGAACTCTATCTACTAAATGGTTATAAAAAGACACATAAAGGAGAGACTCTAATGGAAAATATTAAAATCGGATATATCGGCCTTGGATGCCGTGGAAAAGATCTGCTGGAAAATATCGTTCTGGCTCAGAAAGAACAGGTTGTCGCTGTCTGCGATGTTTATGAAGATCGCGCCCGGGAAGGAGCGAAAGTAGTGGAAGCTGCCGGACAGCCGACACCTTTTGTATCTACCGATTATAAAGATATTATCGCAAATGAAGAGGTAAATACGATCATCATCGCAACAGCCTGGGAATCTCATGTAGAAATCGCCCTTGCTGCCATGTATGCCGGAAAAGCCGTAGCCATGGAAGTCGGTGGCGCTTACTCTCTGGAAGACTGCTACAAACTGGTCGATGCTTATGAAAAAACTAAAACACCGTTCATGTTCCTGGAGAACTGCTGCTTCGGCCGCCGCGAACTGATGGTGTTAAATATGGTAGAACAGGGTGTTCTCGGTGAGGTAGTTCACTGCGCCGGTGGATATCAGCATGATCTGAGAGACGAAATCGCATTCGGAAAAGAGAACAGACATTACCGCCTTAGAAATTATCTGTCCAGAAACTGCGAAAACTATCCGACTCACGATCTGGGACCGATCGCCAGGATCCTGAATATCAACCACGGAAACCGGATGCTCACCCTTTCTTCCTTCGCCTCCAAGTCCGCAGGACTCCATGAGTTCATCATGCAGAACAAGAGCGATGACGAAAGACTGAAACAGGTACATTTTGCCCAGGGTGATATCATCACCACAATGATCCGCTGTGCCAACGGAGAAACCATCCAGCTGACCCTCGACACCACCCTGCCGAGATACTACAGCCGTAACTTCACTGTCCGCGGAACCAAAGGCATGTACGAAGAAGCCACCGATTCTGTCTTCATCGACCGCAAAGAAGACCGCGATCACGATTTTGACTGGAGAAAAGAGTGCAGCGGAAACGCTGATACCTACGCCGAAACCTACGATCATCCGATCTGGAAAAAATTCCTCGAAGAAGGCATCCAGGGCAGCCACGGCGGCATGGACTGGCTGGAATTCGAACAGTTCTTCCAGTGCCTGCGCGAAGACAGCCCGATGCCGGTAGATATCTACGATGCAGCTTCCTGGATGGCGATCACAGCCCTGTCCGAGATGTCTGTAGCCAGAGGCGGTGCTGTCGTTGATATTCCGGATTTTACCAACGGAAAATGGGCGATGGGTCTGGACACAGCCGGTGAACGGTAATCCATATAAACACAGCTTTTGCCGTGTAACTGCAAGCATAAAAAAGCAGTGCCAGTTGGCTTTATGTAAACCAACTGGCACTATTTTTTTATACCAACGTTCTATTTGCTCTCTTATTTTCGGATCGCCGAAACAAATCTTGATGTGATCTCCGCAGGTCTTGTGATTGCCCCTCCGACTACCAGGGCGAATGCTCCCGCTTCCAGAGCTTTTTTTGCCTGTTCCGGATAATGAATATGTCCCTCTGCGATGATCTTTGCCGGACATTTCTCAGAAAGTTCATGGATAAACGCATAATCAATATCATCACATCCCTTTGTCTCCGGTGTATAGCCACGCATCGTAGTCCCCACAAAATCGGCTCCTGCCTGTGCACATGTGATCCCTTCTTCTATCGTTGCGCAGTCTGCCATCACCAACTGCTGCGGGTACTTTTCTTTGATCGCGCGGATGAATTCCGGTGCACTGCTTCCGTCCGGGCGTCTGGAACCGGTTCCCTGCACTGCTACAATCTCCACACCACATGCGACTAAGGCATCCACCTCTTTCATCGTCACCGTAATATACATTGGTGTTCCTTCATAGTCTTTTTTAATAATTCCGATCACCGGAAGATCTACTACTTCTTTAATTTGTGTAATATCCCGTACAGTATTGGCACGGATTCCGACTGCTCCCGACTGCGCTGCTGCTTTCGCCATCAGTGGCATGATGCCTCCTTCTTTTGTATACAATGGCTCATGCTCCAAAGCCTGACAGGAGACAATAAGCCCTCCCCTGATCTGTTCAAATATTTTCTGCTTCTCCATCCTTTAATTCCACCTTTCCTCTCTTGCCCAAACACAAGATTGTCTGCAAAACTGCATTGTGAAAATTTCTTTTCTTTTTCAGACACTCTCTAGTTAATCATCATACTCTTTTTCCCAGTAATCATAGGCATCGTCATATCCGTCATCATAATCATCGTCTCCAAACTCTTCTGCCCACTCTTCCGCAAAATCATCGGGATCATCGTAATCATCCACATCGTAGGGATCTGTTTTTTTCAGGGAACCTGAGCCACCGGAATGTCCCGAGAAACTGCCGGAACCGGATCCTCCTGCATCTCCGTAGAAGCTACCCGAACCGGATCCTCCTGCATCTCCGGAAGCACTTCCGGAATTACCGCTACCGTCTGAACCGTCACCGCTTCCGGATCCATTTTTCTCTTCCTCCGGATAGATTTTTCCCCGGTTCGTATAAAGTTCATACCCGTCTTCTCCCTGCTCGATCCTGTAATACACTCCGTATTCCCGGGAGATTGTCAGTTCGCCCTCCGGGTCTCTTTCATTGATCTTTACAGCATATTTTCTGTCTCCGACAAATATTTTATAGAAGCCATCTCTTTCCACCGGTCGCTGATCTTTTACTTTGCACTCCTCTTTCAGCAGTTCCACAAAAGGATCATAATTTCCATCCTTTGTAGCCTCTTCGAATATAGAATCTATGGAGTCACAGTAATAACTCAGTTCATAATAAAAATACTGATAGTCGGAATCATCATCCAAGAAATTATAAGTATCAGAGTACGTTCTCTGATTGTATTGTTCATAACATACTCTGAGATCCTCGATTCCGGCGGCCCGCATCTTTTTTTGCAGGCTGATCCGGTAATTTTCCATATATTCCTTTGCCTGCTCATATGCTTTCTCATCTGCTGCTTTTTCATCCAGTTCTTTCTGTTCTTTTGCTTCTTCCTGTTCTCTTCTGCTCGTATTATCCCACTGGATACATTTGTAAAATCCAAAGATAAACAAGAAAATGAGGCAGATGCATCCTATGTTTACTGCTGTTCTTCTTTTGTCCATATTCTGACTGTCACAACCCTTCTCTGTAGATCCGGTTGATTGTTGCCTGTGCATGTTCCAGTTCTTTTTTCTGAATGATCGCATTCCGGTCACTTAAGATAGCCAGCATCTCATCCACCACATCCTCCGGCCGTGGATTCGAGATGCGATAAAGATATCCTAACATCCGCGTTGCGGTATAGTCTGTGTTCATATGTTTATATGCAATCTCCCGGCAAAAATCATCCGGGTAGCCTTTTTCTTTTAACGCATCATAGACAGCATCTGTTCTTGATTTCATTCGTGTAATACTCCTTTTTCATTCTGGTTCATCCCTGCCACTCATTATATCACAATCCTTCTTTCGTAGCTTAACTGTATTTTTTATATACAAAAGAAATGATTCTGAAGCGATGGCTGGATTCTTTCCATTATGTTTCTATTAATACATGAGTGCGATTATTGGAATTGCTGCGTTAGGAAGCTTTACATTCCACTATGTTTCTATTAATACCCGCTCCTCTGAACCACCGATTAATTCTTCCATATTATACCATATTTTGTCGACCATGATATTTTTTTATCTTTTTATTTATTTCGATATAACACGGTTCACCGGAAGCACTATTTTGCTTATGTTTTTCACGTTTGTCGACCTCTCGTAGTTTTATCTCTATCTCAGGTCGACAATCACAAGATGAAACTGGTCAGGTCATCTTTTCTGCCCCAGAATTCCTTGTCCATCCATTTTTCCTGACGTGATTTGAAGAGAATAACAGAATCCAACTCCGGATCGATATACTGTTTCAGTTCCTGCTGCAGGCTTGCTAGCTGCGCTCTGCTTATCTCCCCTTCAAATACAGAGTTCTGGATGTGTGTTAAATATCTTTTACATGTCTTGAATATTTTTGACCATCGCTTAGTTCCATGGTCTTCCTGACTTACATCATATACTAATACGATATACATACTTCACCACCATATTCGAAATCCCTCATACTCTTTTTCGCCAATCAGATGCTTAATTAATTTATACGCTTCCAGACGAATCAGGTACTGATAGGAGACCTGTCTTCCCAGTTCTTTATGCATCACCGTTTTCTTGAGCCGACTTTCCAGTTCCGACACGATAAGTTTGGAGGCATCTTTTTTCAGATGA
>OICL01000157.1_pt1 | contig 43992 bp, 52 predicted proteins | sample 1581231 | NCBI WGS metagenome assembly OICL01 (sample SAMEA3882542, study PRJEB24775) | human gut metagenome | biome: human-associated habitat; feature: intestine environment; material: feces | place: Netherlands | collected 2009/2010 | reverse complement strand
GACTGGAGGAGCTGCTTTCTGAACTTGAGGATTTTCGAGCAAATCAGTAAGGGTATCGATTAAAAGATTTATTGATTCACTTTGAGAAGAAGAGGAGGAATCGATGGAATCAAAAAAATCACGAAGTAACTGATTTTCTTCTCGTTGCAGTTGTATTTGCTCCTTATGTGCTTCTAAATGTTCATTCTGATATTCCTCGGTAGCATTAGAGTTGTTGATTTGAAACGGGATACCTACGAGAGTCACAAGGAGAGAAAACAAAAAGCTTAAAAGTAAATCAGAACTTACTTTGATGCGGTATTTCCCAACAGGAATGGCAACAGGACCGGTTAGATCAATTTCTTTGGCTATAGACTTGTCTACGGTTACGTAGTCATCTACTGAAGCAGCGGAATCAGATACGGAACAAGACTTTGAATCGGCATCTGAATTATGAGACGCATTAAGATTAAGGGGTCTATTAAGATAAATAGATGCCTGCATGAGAGCAGCAGAAAGTGAGGCAATACTTTTGGCGGTATCGTTGCGGAAAGAATTGGGTTGCTTTGATATAGCAGCAAAACTTTCGCCAAGAACAATAGATTGAGAATTATATATACTATTGAATTTCTTTAGGGATTCACAAAAAGCTGTCATGGATGCAAGAGTAGCATCTTGGGCAGATTTCAGAGAAGACTTGGATAGAGAACTTAGTGCGAGGGAAATGTTTTTTACGGCGATGTCGTTATTGGAAGAAATAAGAGATGAAAGTGCTGAGATAGTCTTTTGCACTTCTGATGTAGTGTAGTCATCCATAATAAGACCTTCTTTCGTGATTTGTTGAAAGAATTTTATCATAACATGAAAAAATGTTCAACTATTTATAAAACAGATTCCAGATAAAACACTGGATTATCTGTTTGCAACGGATGAGTAGGAGGTGAGAAAGAGATGTGGATTAGTAGAAAAAAATGGAATCAATTAGAGAAAAGAATAACTGAATTGGAAAAGAACAATCAGTCCTTGAATCAAAAGACGCAAGGGCTGGAAGAGAGTTTTTTGCTCAAAATCTGTACGAATTCAGTGATGAAAGAGCAGTACAATTTTGAACTGTTGAAACATCTTTTTGAAAAGTTAAATCTTAAAATGCCAAAATCAGAATATCAGTTCATTCCACCTAAGACGTTTTCGCGTAAAGACGGGAAGAGGAATGAGTAATTCAGGCAGGGGATTTGAAGACATTTCACCTGACCAGTATCTAAAAAGCGATTTCCATTGATGGAATGGATCAGAACCGATACTCCCGATTAAAAACATGGCATCAAGCTGTACAACTGTTTGAGGATCGTATTCTATTTCAAAAATAGAAGCGTTTTCATCGATTTGAAGAGAATCTCTCCATAAAGAAAAATCAGAAAGCTTTGGTACTGCGAAAATAGATTTAAAACGGGAAGGGCTATCAGGAAAGTGACTTCTCCGAACATTTTCTGCTTGCATATCAATCTGCAAAGAAATGTAAGGCTGAATATTAGAAGGGTCGGGGGAAGAAGTATATAACTCATACATTTGTCTTCCCCAGTTTGAAACAAAATCGAACCCGAAAATAGCAGCCAGGGAATCAGTAGATGGAATGCCAGTTGGTTCCAGTGATAAGTAACTATTTTCTTTTAAACTATTACAACGATCAAGATGATACGCGATCATGGTGAATACTCCTTTAGAAAAAAACTCGGGTACGGCAATACCCTGTAAATGAAAGTATAGGAGAAATCTGGAAGAAAATCAACTGCAGCATGTAACAACCAATCAACACCATACATACCATACCACAGGGAGGTGGTACCCATGAAAGGGCAACCGATTATCGGTGAAACCCGGTTCATCATCAACGGTCAGCTGTATTCTCCGGAACAGATCGGAGAGCAGAGGGCTATGGAACTGATCAGACAAAAGGTTGATCAGGCGATGGAGGGAATCGGATTTGAAAAGACATACAAGGAGAAGACCGCCTGAGGGCGGGGAGAGGAGGACAAGCTTATGGAAGCAGGATAAAAATAAGTGCCGTTAGGGCTGCCACCCGTTCCGGCACTCAAACAAATAACCACTATTATTATACAGAAAGTTGAGAAGAAAAGCAAATGATTAAAATAGAACATAAGGATGGAGAAACGAATGTAAAAATTTCTGGTGGAGAATCTGTCGTTTTAACGGAGCTGACTTGTGCAACACGGGCGATATATGATTTCATCGCGGGCAGAAGAGGAAAGGACACTGCGAATCAGATACTGCAAAATGTGTTTCGCCTGGCGCAGATGAGCGAGGAAGAATTAGAGAAGGAGTTTGACGAAAAGAAAGAGTTCATGAAAAGGTTTGAAAAGTTTTTTAATCCAGGAGGAACTTTATGAGTACAGGAGAATTAATAGGAACAATCGCATCCGTATTTGGATTATTTACCTGCAAAGCAGCCTTACCGGCACTGATCTGGCTGATATTGGTATTTGCTTTCTCCATCCGGTTCGAAAAAGCGTTGGATCGGATGGAATGCGGAAAAGATGAATACAAGTGTCTGGAGGATGAAGATGAGTAAAGGAGAAAATGAAGTATGCCAATGAAGATTAATAAACTTGAGATTGAAAATGTTAAACGTGTAAAAGCAGTTAAGATCGAACCAAACCAGAATGGCCTTACGATCATTGGTGGAAAAAATAACCAGGGAAAGACCTCTGTGCTGGATTCCATTGCATGGGCATTGGGAGGGGAACGTTACAAACCTTCCCAGTCAACCCGGGAAGGATCCTTAATCCCGCCCAACCTGCATATTGTTATGAACAATGGTCTGGTTGTGGAAAGAAAAGGAAAGAACAGTACCCTGAAAGTTACAGATCCGAATGGAAAGAAAGCAGGGCAGCAGCTGTTGAATGAATTTATCGAACAGCTTGCCATCGATTTGCCAAGATTTCTGGAGTCTACTTCTCAGGAAAAAGCAAGGATTCTGCTTCAGGTTATTGGTGTAGAGGACAGCCTGATGACACTGGAGAAGGAAGAAAAGGAGCTGTATAATGAGCGCCTTGCGATTGGTCGCATCGCAGATCAGAAAGAAAAATTCGCAAAAGAGCAGCCGTATTACCCGGATACGCCGAAAGAACTGGTTTCTGCTTCAGAGCTGATTAGACAACAGCAGGAGATCCTTGCACAGAATGGGGAGAACCAGAGAAAGCGGGAAAAACTCCACCGGCTAGAACAGGATTATCAAAAGATCAATGAACAGATGGAAGAATTGTTGAAAAAGCAGGCAGCAGTAAAAGCAGATATCGAGATTGCCAGAACGACAGCCTCTGATCTTCAGGACCGTTCTACTAGAGAACTGGAAGAGAACATTTCCCATATCGAAGAGATCAACCGGAAAGTCCGGGCAAACCTCGATAAGGAAAAAGCAGAAGAGGATGCGAAGGAGTACAGAAACCAGTATGCGGACCTGACGAAAAAGATTAACGATACCAGAGAAGAAAAAACAAAACTTCTTGAATCTGTGGAACTGCCGTTACCAGAACTGTCCGTTAAAGAAGGGGAACTGATCTACAAAGGACAGAAGTGGGATAACATGTCCGGTTCGGACCGTCTGAAAGTAGCCACTGCGATTGTACGGAAACTGAACCCGAACTGCGGGTTTGTTCTCCTGGATAAGCTGGAACAGATGGATCTGGATACGCTCCAGGAGTTTGGACAGTGGCTTGAAAAAGAAGGACTGCAGGCGATTGCTACAAGAGTCAGTACAGGGGATGAATGCAGCATTATCATCGAAGATGGCTATGTGGTCGGACAGGAACATGCAGAACAGAAAGAATGGAAGGCAGGTGCATTTTAATGCGTATTATCAGAGGAAAGTTGGCAAGTGCAAAGAAAGTTGTCATATACGGACCGGAGGGGATTGGAAAATCGACCTTTGCCAGCAAGTTTCCGGATCCTGTGTTTATCGATACAGAAGGAAGCACCAAAGATATGGATGTGGCCCGTTTTGAAACACCCAGCAGCTGGCAGATGCTCATGGATCAGATCCGTTATGTAAAAGCAAATCCGGGGATCTGCAAGACCCTTGTAATCGATACTGCAGACTGGGCAGAGCAGATGTGCGTGAAGGATATCTGCGACCGCAACGGAAAGAAAGGGATCGAAGATTTCGGATATGGAAATGGCTATGTGTATGCCAAGGAAGAATTTGGACGGTTTCTGAATGCACTCAGTGAAGTGGTGGATGCAGGGGTTCATGTGGTTCTCACAGCCCATGCACAGATCAGAAAGTTCGAACAGCCGGATGAAATGGGTGCATATGACAGATATGAATTAAAACTCGGAAAAAAGACTTCTTCCCAGACTTCTCCATTGGTAAAAGAATGGGCAGATATGCTCTTATTTGCGAATTATAAGACCATGTCGGTATCCGTTGATGATAAAGGTAAAAAACATAAGGCGCAGGGAGGAAGAAGGGTGATGTATACATCCCATCATCCATGCTGGGATGCCAAAAACAGATATGGTCTTGCGGAGGAGGTTGCGTTTACATATGAGTCCATCCAGCACATCATCGAGCCGGATCGGGGAGCAGGGGAACAGCCGCCTGTACAGATCCAGGAACCAGTAAGACAAACCGAACAGAAGCAGAAGGTAGAATCCAAAGAAGCTGCTTCACCGGTTACTGATGAGCCGGAAAAACCTTTACCGGATCAGCAACCGGAGGATCCGCCATTTACAGAACCGGATCCGGAGATCCCCCAGGCATTACGTGACCTGATGGTAAATAACCGCGTAGATGAATGGGAGATTCAGAATGCAGTGGCAGCACGCGGATACTTCCCGTCTGATATGCCGATCCGGGATTATCCGGAAGACTTTGTATCCGGAGTGCTGGTTGGCGCATGGAGCCAGGTATTTGAAATGATCAAACAGGCGCGGAAGACAATGGAGATACCATTTTAAGAAATAGGAGGATAAGAAAGAATGGGAACAGAAGGAAGAGAATTAAGCTGGGATGACAATATCCAGAACGACAGCAGTTTTGTGGAACTGCCGGAAGGGGATTATGAATTTACGATTGACCATTATGAGAGAGGACGATCACAGGGCAGTGCAAAGATCCCGCCAAGCAACATGGCGATCGTATTTTTTAATATCCGTACACCGGAAGGACAGGAAGTGACGATCAAAGAAAATTATATCCTGCATTCCAGACTGGAATGGAAACTTTCCGAATTGTTCTGCGGAGTCGGACTCAAGAAAAAAGGGGAAGAAGTCAGAATGAACTGGAATGCACTTCCGGGATTGACCGGACGTGCGCAGATATCCCTGGATGCGGATAAAAATGATCCATCCAAAAAGTACAACCATATCAAGAAGATCTACCCAAAGGAACAGGGTAAATATACGGCAGGGAGCTTTTAATAATGGAATTACGACCATATCAACAGGAAGCAAGGGAAGCGATCTTTGAGCAGTGGGATGGCGGCGTATTAAAAACGCTGCTCGTCCTCCCTACCGGATGTGGGAAGACGATCGTTTTTGCAAAAGTAACGGAAGACTGTGTGCGCCGGGGAGATCGGGTCCTGATACTGGCGCACCGTGGAGAACTTTTGGAGCAGGCTGCCGATAAGATCCGGCAGTCCACAGGGCTTGGATGTGCCGTGGAAAAGGCAGAAGAAACCTGTATGGGGAGCTGGTTCCGCGTTGTCGTAGGGTCTGTACAGACTATGATGCGTGAGAAACGACTGGGACAGTTCCCGGAAGATTATTTTCAGACCATCATCATTGATGAAGCACATCACTGTATCTCAGACAGCTATCAAAAAGTCCTGAATCATTTCAGCAGTGCAAAAATCCTTGGCGTCACGGCAACTCCAGACAGGGGCGATATGAGGAACCTTGGAAGTTATTTTGAATCCCTTTCTTATGAATATACCTTACCGAAAGCAATCAAGGAGGGATATCTTTCACCGATCAAGGCCCTTACAATTCCGCTTAAAATCGATATGACTGGTGTCGGGGTACAGGCAGGTGATTTTAAGGCCAGTGATATCAGCACTGCGCTCGATCCATATCTGCAGGGGATCGCACAGGAAATGGAGAAATATTGCAAAGATAAAAAGACGGTAGTGTTCCTTCCGTTAGTGAAAACAAGCCAGAAATTCAGGGATCTATTAAATGCTCATGGGTTTCGGGCAGCGGAAGTAAACGGGGACAGCCAGGACCGGTCAGAAGTTCTGGAAGCCTTTGACCGCGGTGAATACAATGTTTTGTGTAATTCCATGTTGCTGACAGAAGGATGGGACTGCCCATCTGTAGACTGCGTGGTGGTACTGCGTCCAACAAAAGTACGCAGCTTGTATTGCCAGATGGTTGGACGCGGAACTCGCCTGTCACCAGGGAAAGACCATCTGTTATTATTGGATTTTTTATGGCATACCGAACGCCATGAGTTATGTCATCCGGCAAGCCTGATCTGTCAGGATGAGGAAGTCGCAAAAAAGATGACAGAACATATCGAACAGGCAGGGTGTCCTGTCGATATTGAAGAAGCGGAAAAGACAGCGGCAGAGGATGTTGTGGCACAAAGAGAAGAGGCACTTGCGAAGCAGTTAGAAGAAATGAAACGCAGGAAAAAGAAACTGGTAGATCCCCTGCAGTTTGAAATGAGTATCCAGGCAGAGGACCTTTCTGGATATGTCCCTGCATTTGGCTGGGAAATGGGGCCGCCATCAGAGAAACAGAAAGCAACACTTGAAAAACTAGGGATACTTCCGGACCAGATCGAGAATGCAGGGAAAGCGGCAAAGATCCTTGACCGCCTGGACAAACGGAAAGAAGAGGGACTCACAACCCCAAAACAGATCCGTTTCCTAGAAGGAAGAGGATTCCAGCACGTGGGCACATGGCAGTTTGAAACGGCAAGGAAACTGATCGACAGGATCGCAGCAAACGGATGGCGCATCCCGCAGGGCATCAATCCGCAGGAGTATAAAGGAGCATAATTATGGAGCAGAAGACAAGCCTTTTAGAGTTAATGGAATATATTCATCCGGCGGAACTGGATTATCAGGAATGGGTTAATGTTGGCATGGCGCTGAAGCATGAAGGGTATTCGGTCAGTGACTGGGATCATTGGAGCAGGCAGGATAGCGGAAGATACCATACAGGAGAATGCGAAAGGAAATGGAATACGTTCCGTGGGAATGCAAGCCCGGTCACAGGTGGCACGATCTTTCAGATGGCTGTAGAGCATGGATTCGTTCCGGAGCGTGGACATGAAATAGACTGGGAAGATTCCATTGCAAAAGACAGCGACCGTGTGGTAGTGGATGGAAACTGGATCGAAGAAAGGGAAGTTCATGAACCAGTTACCTGGAACCCGGTCAGCCAGCTGATCCAATATCTGGAGATCTTATTCGAGCCGGGGGAGAATGTCGGCTATGTGACAAAAAGCTGGAAGAATGAAAAAGGAAAATACGTTCCGCAGGATAGAGGAAATTATGACCGTACTGCCGGACAGCTCATAAAGGCATTGTCAGAATGTGATGGAGATATTGGATCTGTATTTGGTGATTATGATCCGGAGGGCGGTGCATGGATCCGTTTTAACCCGCTGGACGGGCAGGGGGTAAGAAATGAAAATGTATCGGATTTCAGGTATGCGCTGGTAGAATCGGATGGAATGGAGGTCAGCAAGCAGAATGCGATCCTGCGTGAACTGGAGCTACCGATCGCCTGCCTGGTACATTCTGGAAAGAAGAGCCTTCATGCGATTGTCCGCGTGGAGGCAGCGGATTACACAGAATACAGAAAACGCGTAGATTATCTCTATGATGTATGCCAGAAGAATGGGATAAAAGTAGATACACAGAACCGGAATCCGTCCAGGCTTTCCCGGATGCCGGGCGTAATGCGTGGAGAGCATAAACAGTTTTTAGTAGATACCAACATTGGGAAGGAGTCCTGGAATGAATGGCAGGAGTGGATGGAGAGCATCAACGATGATCTTCCGGATCCAGAAGGGCTGGACAGCGTCTGGGACAATCTCCCGGATCTATCCCCCTGCCTGATTGAAGGAATCCTCCGGAAAGGGCACAAAATGCTGATAGCAGGTCCATCAAAAGCAGGTAAATCCTTCCTGCAGATTGAATTGTGCATTGCAATCGCCGAGGGAAAGAAATGGCTGCAGTGGCAGTGTGCACAGGGGCGTGTGATGTATGTGAACCTGGAGCTTGACAGAGCCAGTTGTCTGCATCGGTTTAAGGATGTTTATACATCCCTTGGCATCCGTCCGGATAGCCTGAGAAACATTGATATCTGGAACTTGAGGGGGAAATCCGTACCCATGGATAAACTGGCACCAAAACTGATCCGGAGAGCTTCGAAAAAGGATTATACAGCCATCATCATAGACCCGATCTATAAGGTCATCACCGGGGATGAGAACAGCGCAGACCAGATGGCAAATTTCTGCAACCAGTTTGACAAAGTATGCACAGAACTGGGATGCGCGGTGATCTATTGCCACCACCACAGCAAAGGAAGCCAGGGAGGAAAAAAATCCATGGACCGTGCCAGCGGCTCCGGAGTATTTGCCCGTGATCCGGATGCACTTCTGGATCTGATCGAATTGGAGACGACAGAAGCCCTGCTAAAACAGGAAGAAAACAAAGCAACGTGCCAGGCATGCAAGGAGTATCTGGATGCCCATTTCAAGTGGCAGGACGACCTTTCTCAGGACGATTTGTGCAGCAGTGTACAGATGCTCAGCTACTGCAAAAAACACCTGGATAAATGGCAGATGAACGCGCTGCAGAACCATATCGATACAGCTGTTGCGGCAGCTAAGAGCATGACGGCATGGAGGATTGAAGGGACGCTCCGGGAGTTTCCAAAGTTTGAACCGGTCAATCTCTGGTTTAAATATCCGGTGCACAGAATCGATGAGTCGGACAGTCTGAAAGACATCCAACCGGATACAGATAAGCCGGCATGGCAGAAAGCAATGGAAAAGAGGAAGCCCAAAGAGCAGAAAAAAGAGGAGCGGATGAAGAGTCTTGAGACAGCAGTGGAAGCCACAAATTTCGGAAATCCACCGGCATTGAAAGAGCTTGCACAGTACATGGGGATCTCAGAACGTTCCCTCAGAGACCGGATCAAGGAGCATGGAGGCTTCTATATACAAGATGGAGAAGTGCGGAAAAAAACGTAAATTTGTGTTTTCTGCAAAATGTCAGGGTTTGCGGAAAAAAACATATCTGCACGTTTTCTGCAAAATTCAGATTGTGGAAAATAACATGTTTTTTTCCTTCCGCAATTTTGCGGAAAAAAACGTAAATTTATGTTTTCTGCCGCGGCGGAAAAAAACATTACCCTAAAGGGTATAATTTTCCCCCGCAATCGCGTGGTCACGGGGGTAGGAATGGACGGGCTTAAAGCACAGCCCGCCCGTTCCCTTCCCCTTCCCCGATGACAAGGCAGAAGAAAAAAAGAAGTTTCACACGTTAGCGAGGTAAAGCAAATGGAGATGCAATTTTTTATGGCGATGGAACCGCCGACCTGTACACACCAGGAAAAGAAAGTGACAGTCGTTCATGGCAAACCGGTGTTTTATGATCCACCGGAAGTGAAAGCGGCCAGGGCGAAGCTGATGGATCACCTGCTGAAGCATCAACCAGAAAAGCCGATCAAAACAGGATGCCGGCTTGTGGTGAAGTGGTGTTTCCAGAAAGGAAGCCATAAGGACGGAGAATACCGGATCACGAAACCGGATACGGATAACCTGCAAAAACTTCTCAAAGACTGTATGACAGCCTGCAGGTTCTGGAAGGATGATGCACTGGTTGCATCGGAGATTGTGGAAAAGTTCTGGTCACAGATTCCCGGGATATACGTTCGGGTCACAGAATTGGAGTGATGTCGATGGAACTGAAAGTATTGCAATGGCATTGGGGATTTTTCGTTGAAGTCTGGAGATTATTCAAAAAGCACAATAGTGTACGGGAAGATGAAGAGTGGGACAGGCTGATCCGGGAAGCAACGGAACTTAGAGAAAGATATCCGGGTGATTTTTCTAAAAAAATCATCATGGCAGTATTAGATGAACTTGATAGGAGATGTAAGTATGATTGAGGTATTAGACATGCGAAACGCGACAAAAGAAGAAATCCGAAACTATAAACAGAAATGCCAGGAACTGGATCAGCAGACAGAGGAACAGAAACAGGCATGGAAAGAAAAACATCCGGATCCACAGTCGCCAGAATGGCATCAGCGTATGATGGACAACTTCCTGCGCCGACCGAAATGCCATCCGGATTGCTTCGGAGCAGCCGGCAATGATTGTGGGAGGTGTTCTGGATGAGTAGAGCAGAGAGACGCCGGGAGATGCGTGGACAGGAAAAGAAAGAAGTCACCCGAGTAATGACAATCGCCCAGATCCAGCAGATGAAAAAGGACATGGCAGATCTGATCGCAGATGAGCTGCTGATGAAGGTAGTTGGAATCGCAGCGTTGATCATCCATGATAAGTTCGGAATGCTCATGAAGAAGGAAGTTGATGGAAAAAGCCGGGAAGAACGTTTTATTGATGAATGGGAAAAGCAGTATAAACTTTTCGAGGCTGGAAGAATGACTCTGGAGGATATCCAGGAAGTACTGCGTGATGAGTGCGGGATCACGATGAAGAGAGAAGATACTCAGCGCAGAGAATGGATGTAGGAGGCGTTTTACGGTGGAAAAGATAATTTGTATACCGACAAAATCCGATAAACTTCGGATATCTGTCAGGATCACAGGAGAGATGGTTAAAGATTTTTGTGATTGCTTAAGAAAGGTATATACCATGTCGGGGAAAGACTGCGATACATGCAGTTGGGGAGATCTTACCATCGGAGATGTTGGAATGTGTGAGATGGATACTATACGATCTGTAGTGGAGAAGTGGGAGGTGCCAGATGAATAGTGAAGGATACAAGGATCCAACAGCAGAAAGGCGATACATAATACTGAACATATCCCGAAGCATATCAGAGAGCCACTTGATCTGGTAAGAAGGTTTCTGGATGTTACCGGGTTGGAACTGATTAATATCGCGGTCAGAGACAGAAAGAGCAAACGAAAAGTATTCATGGTCGTCATGGGGAGGTGATACCGTTGGAGAAGGAAATTCTGATGGAGTACGCAGATATGAAAGTAGAAGCCAAGGATCTGCGAAGAAGGATAGAAAAGGACCGTAGCCAGTTGTGGAAACTGGAAAACAGTATCGTGACTGATTCAGTATCGATGGGAAAGAAGGGGAAAAAATCCCTAGGAAGTGTAAAAATTACGGGAAAACCGGATGGTCTGATTGAACGGAAACGACAGCAATTGAAAAGAAAGATTGCACTACAGGAACAACTGGAAGTGGAACTGTTGGAAAAGCAGACACAGGCAGAAGAATTTATTCAGACAATCGAAAAAAGTGAACTTCGGACGATGCTGCGGTTTTATTTCATTGATGATCTGACCTATGCACAGACTGCAGAAAGGATGAATGCATTGTATCCAAAACGCAGGATACGATACACAGATGAGAATGTTAAGAAAAGAATTCAAAGATTTTTTCAAAATGTACCCCAATGTCCCATTCAAAAGTGCTAGTATGGTAAATGGGTTAAGACGGTAGTTAATCATTCCTCTGTGTTTGGAAACTTCAACCTTTCTATGTGAACAGGCGGTTGTAAAACCGCCACCCACTTCGGAATATCTCCCCGATCGGGAGGGAGCAAGAGCCGTAAAAGCGAGCCGCAGGTTCGAATCCTGGTATTCTGATCGCCGATGATGGCGTACAACAGCCCGCCTACCTGAACAGGCTAAAGTAGTTCAGGAGCCCGCCAGAGCTGATCTGGCAGCAGGTCACACAAGACTGAGACCTGCAGATGCGTATGCGCCTGGCAGAGATGCCGGGCGTTTTAAAATTTTATTGCAGAAATTTGAAAAATACAGTAAGCTACATAATGAATAAATTTAACATTAGGAGGTAGCTACATGGAATGTTTTATGTGGGGAATATGTAATAGTTTAGTGATAATGGGGTTGTTGTTTGGAACGATGACAGGTATGAGCATAAAAACAGAAGAAATCAAGGAAAAAATGCACAGTTATAGATTTCATATCTTTAAAGTCAAAAAAGATACAAAAGGGAACGTTAAATATCCAAAAGATGAAAAGCGATTCATCTATGACAATGTAAAGATAGTTATCAAAGAAAAAATAAATTTAAATATTAGCTTTGGAATGTCCATGGTGGGAACTGTGTTGCTGATGTTATTTAATTTCAAGAAACCAGGGAAAATAGAAACCAGGGCTTTTATACTGTTTATGTGTTGCATTTTTGCTTTTTTCATCGGAATTTTATTGAAATTTTTATTATTCAAATATGAAAATAAAAAAGTGAAAAACGATATAAGAAAGGATCCAGAAAAATACATACCAGAAGACAGCATAATTAATATGGCTTCAAATGAAGAAAATGATTAAAAGGCACCCTCCGGGGTGCTTTTCTCATGCAATAAAACAGGGAGGTGAGTCTGAGTGACTGAAAAACAGAAAATATTTGCAGATGAATATCTAATCGATTTAAATGCCACTCGGGCTTACAAAATGGCATATCCGAATGTCAAGAATGATGCTGTGGCAGCTGCAGCGGCAGCTAGATTGTTAAGAAATGTTAAGGTTAAAAACTATATAGCCGAGCAAATGGAAAAGATTCATAACGAAAAGACAGCAGATGCACAGGAAGTAATTGAGTATCTGACGTCTGTTCTTCGTGGAGAAAGCACTGCACAGGAAATTGTAGTTGAGGGAACTGGTGATGGCTGCAGTGAAGCGAGAACAATGGAGAAAGCCCCGTCAGAAAAGGAAAAATTGAAAGCTGCAGAACTTCTGGGTAAGAGATACGCGCTGTTCACCGATAAAGTTGAAACAGATGTAGATATGGATCTCAACATCACAATTGATTACGGCAAGGATGATACCGGATGAACATAAAAGTACAGGCGAACGCCTGCTTTAAAGAAGTTGATCAGAGTCAGAAGCGGTACATTGTGATGAAAGGCTCCGCTGGATCCGGAAAGAGTATGGACACGGCGCAGCATTATATCCTGCGGCTGATGAATGATCCGGGACGGAATCTTTTGTGTGTTCGGAAAGCGGATGTAACCAACAGGGACAGCACCTTCGCAGAATTGCAGAGTGCGATTTTCCGTATGTTCGGAGAAGATCATAAGAAATACTGGTACATCAATAGTTCCAATATGCTTTTGGAGTGCAAAGCTAATCATAATCAGATTATTTTCCGTGGAATGAATGATGAAAAACAACGGGAAAAGCTGAAATCCATCACGTTCAAGAGGGGAAAGCTGACGGATGTCTGGGTCGAAGAAGCGACAGAGATCACACAGGCGGATTTTGAGATTATCGATGACCGTCTCCGTGGAGAACTTCCACCCGGGCAGTTCTACCAGATCCGGTTGACTTTTAACCCAGTATCGGCGTATCACTGGATCAAGAAAGTGTTTTTTGACCGGTCAGATCCGGATGTTCTGACACATCAGTCTACATACGAAAACAACCGGTTTATCGATGATGCGTACCGCAGGCGTATGCTCCGGCGTAAAGAAGTGGATCCGGAAGGATACCGGGTATACGGTCTGGGGGAATGGGGTGAAGTTGCTGGACTGATCCTGAAAAATTATGTGATCGAAGAATTTGACCGGTCACCGGAACGGTTTGATTATATGGTCAACGCCCAAGACTTCGGTTTCAACCATGCCAACTGCATTGGCGAGGTTGGATTTAAAGACGGAGATCTGTATCTGTGCCAGGAACTGTATGTGTATGAGATGGATACGGAGGAGATTATCAAACTGGCAGCAGGACAGTTCCGAAAAAATCTCAATATGTGGTGTGATTCCGCAGAGCCTGACCGTATTAAGATGTGGAGCAAGGCAGGGTACAGAGCCAAACCGGTCAGCAAGGAGTCGAACAGTGTCCATGCGCAGATTGATTACCTGAAACAGCACAGGATTCATATTTATCCGACCTGTGTAAATACGATAAAGGAAATACAACAATGGAAGTGGAAGAAAGATGAGAAAACAAACACTTATCTGGAAGATCCCGTTCCATTTTTTGATGATGCGATGGCGATGCTGCGTTATTCCATCGAGGAAGAACGAAAACAGCGTCCGAAACTGAACCGTAAAGTGAAAGGAGGAATATAAGTTGGTGTTATATAGATTACCGGCAGAGAAAGAACTGACGGACAGAAAGCTGGCAGAATTTATCGAGAAACATGCAGCAGAATGTGCTTTCCGGTATGAAGAGCTGGGACGGGCATATGAAACGGATTTTCCAATCTTTCACGAACCAAAGAAACCGAAATACAAACCAGATAACCGGATCGCAGTGAATTTTGCCAAATACATCGTAGATACGATGAACGGATTCTTCATCGGCAATCCCATCAAACTTAACGTAGACGATGGGAATGAGACGATAAAAAGATACGTGGAACTGCTGGATCAGTACAATGATCAGGACGACAACAATGCGGAATTGTCAAAGATCTGCAGTATTTACGGTCATGGATATGAAATGTATTATGTAGATGAAATTGGAAATATCGGGATCACCTATCTGGATCCGAGAGAGGCCTTTATGATCTATGATGATTCGGTGCTGGAGAGGGAACGGTATTTTGTTCGATTGTATGTGGATTCAGAGGACGTACTGCATGGGAGTGTTTCTGATCATACCAGTGTTCGCTGGTTTACACAGAAAGGAAAGATTGTATGGGAAGAAGGAGATAAGATCCATGGATTTGACGGTGTTCCTGCTTCTGAGTATGTGGAAAATAAGGAGCGAATGGGAATTTTCGAACCGGTTCTCACGATGATCAACGCATACAATAAAGCAATTAGCGAGAAAGCCAATGATGTGGATTATTTCGCCGATGCCTATCTGAAGGTTCTCGGAGCTTTGTTGGATGAAGAGGGAATTAAAAACATCCGGGATGACCGTGTGATCAATTTTGACGGAGATGCCAGTCAGGTCATTGTGGAATTCCTTCAGAAGCCGGATGGGGACACCACCCAGGAGCATCTGATCGACCGCCTGGAACGGCTGATTTTTGTGATCAGTATGGTGGCAAATATCTCAGATGAGAACTTCGGGACAAGTTCCGGAATTGCCATGAAGTATAAACTGCAGGCGATGAGCAATCTGGAGAAGACAAAAGAGAGAAAATTCACTTCCGGCATGAACCGGCGATATCGTCTGATATTCTCCAATCCGGTTTCCGGAATGAAAAAGGATGACTGGGTGAAGGTGCATCCGAAATTCACACCGAATTTCCCGGCAAACCTGCTGGAAGAGGCCCAGATCGCACAGGGCTTGGACGGAATTGTGAGCCAGGACACACAGCTTGGTGTGTTGTCTATCGTAGAAAATGTGCAGCAGGAAAAAGATAAGATAGTAGCTGAGCAGCAGAAGAATCAGGTAGATCCGATTATGCAGCGGATGTTTGGAGGTACAGGCAATGAATAGTCAGGAGTACTGGAAGAAGCGGGAAACGGAAGCGAAAAAGCATAATATTCAGGATGAGGAAGAATATAACCGGCAGATCCAGGAGATTTACGAAAATATGATGGACGAGATCAACAAGGAGATCAACGGATTCTATGCCCGATATGCCAAAAAAGAAAAGATTACCATGGCTGAAGCAAAAAGGCGGGCGGATCAGCTAGACATCAAAGCGTACGAACGTAAGGCGAAAAAGTATGTAGCGACAAAAGACTTTTCGGATCAGGCAAATGAAGAGATGCGGATCTACAATCTGACGATGAAGGTAAACCGCTTGGAACTTCTGAAGGCGAACATCGGACTGGAAATGGTATCCGGATTCGATGAGATGCAGAAATACTTCGACAAAAAGCTGTCGGAGCGGACGATCAGGGAATTCCGAAGGCAGGCGGGTATTCTTGGAGCATCTGTCATGGAAAACGGGAAGATGGTGCATGCGATTGTCAATGCATCGTTTCAGAATGCCACCTATTCAGAACGGATCTGGGGCTACCAGGGGATGCTGAAAGCAGAGTTGCAGAGTTTGCTTGTGTCCGGACTGATCGGCGGGAAGAATCCGAAAGTATTGGCGAGACATCTGGAAAAACGTTTTGGTGTCAGCCGGTCGAATGCAGAACGGCTGATGATCACAGAACTGGCAAGAGTGCAGACGGAAGCCGAGAAACAGTCTTTTATCCGGAACGGTTTTGAAGAATATGAGTATGTAGCCTGCAGCAAAACGGATATCTGTTCCGTATGCCAGGCGTTAGACGGAAAGCATTTCAAGATAGAGGATATGATGCCAGGGACCAATGCTCCACCGATGCATCCGAGGTGTCATTGCTCTGTAGCTGCTTATATGGATGATGAAGCATATGAGGAGTGGATAAATAGCTACAAAGAACATGGATTGAATTTTGAAGATTGGAAACGCCTGAAGAACGGGGAAAAAGAAGAAAGTAAACCGAAATATCAATATCCGGATACGGTAGTCAATAAGAAAATACTGAAATCCTCGCAATACCGGAGAAAATTCGAAAATGTATCTGAAGATACAAAGCTGAACCGGACAGTCTGGAAGGTTTCACAGAGAATGTTAGAGCATCGATCCGGCAGCAGGTACGAAGATCTTGCGTTTATTGACAGCATCACGGGAAAAAGCATTGTGAATGAAAGCTACGATGCGGAAAACAGAGCCAAACCAAGTAAAGCTATGCTGAAAATGTTGAAAGATGCAGACCATGGAACGATTATTGCAATACATAATCATCCGGGAAGCAGTGTGCCGAGTTTGGCAGATTTGATGGTTTACATAAACCGGGGATATCAGTTCGGATTAGTTGTCTGTCATGACGGCAAGATATACAAGTACTTTGTAGATAAAGCAAAATTCAATCCAGTTATTGCGGATACAGCGCTTGATAAATTAGAAATTGAAGGATATAATTACGATGTGGAAAAAATGTTTGAGGATGCGGGTGTGATAATGGAGGTGCTGTAAAGTGAAAGATGAAAGATATGACACAATATGTAAAAAACTGGGATTTGAACCAAGAGAATATAAATTCCCAGATTTTGATACGGAAGATGATTCCTGGGAAAGTCCTTTTAAAGTATTAACGGTTGAAGAAATTGATTATCTGTATAAAAATGGATATTTAAATCAAAAATAGATACTACTGATCCGAAATGGAAGTGAGTGTTTATGACGAATACTCTGAATATTCCGCCTCACGAAAGAATAAAGCTATTGAGAAAAAGCGAAAAAGCTTAAAGGAGGAGTGGAGAAGTGTTTAAAAAAACGATGGATTATATCAAAGATTTTTTGGACAATACACCGGATGATATTTATGATTTTTCATGTGATCTGGAAGGTCTGCTGATAGTACGCTACGATGAAATGCATACAGAGCAACCAAGAGCGACAGAAATATTAAATGATGAAACACCGGATATATGTGCTACTGGAGAGCCGGGGATGAAGCCGGAGGAAATCGAAGAATTTAAAAGGAAATTACGAATCGAATATGAAAAAGCATTGAAAGCAGTTAAATAATGCCATCAGCCAGAAACGGTTGGTGGTATTTTTATACCCATTTTTAGGAAAGAGAGGATTAAAAAATGAAAAGAGCAATGTTAAGTCAGCCAATGGCTGGAAAGACAGATGAAGAAATCGTAGCAACAAGAGAGAAAGCAATCGAAGTTCTTAAGGAAAAAGGATATGAGATTGTGAATACTCTTTTTACAGATGAATGGTACAGCAATGAATTCATGAAAGAACGTGGAGTAGTACAGAGTCCATTATGTTTCCTCGCAAAGTCTCTTGAAAACATGTCTCTGTGCCATGCAGCATATTTCTGCAAAGGATGGGAAAATGCCAGAGGATGCAGAATCGAACACGATGCAGCAGTGGCATATGGTCTGGAAATTATCTACGAATAAAAATTGCACCGGTACAAGGAGGTGATACCACTGATTGAAGTAACTGTGGAAAAAGATAGAATCATGATAACCGGCCATGCAGATTTGGCTCCGCACGGGAAAGATGTTGTGTGTGCCGGTGTGACCACGCTCATGCAGACTCTGATCCAGTCCATAGCGGATCTGACGGAAGACAAGATAGAATACAGCGTATCCCCCGGAAGGGCAGATATAAAATACGGGAATTTATCAGAGAAAGCAAAGACTCTGGTAGATTCCTTTTTCATTGGCATCTGTTTGATCGTCGATGAATTTCCGGAATATGTCCGGATCATGTAACTTAATGTGACCGGGATGTCGTTAAACTACACATTCAAGATGCAACGGCCTGGGCACAAAGAATGGGACGGGGCGGAAAGGACAGAAAAATGAGACACATGAACAACCACTGGAGAGTTCCGATGAGTAACTTGCAGTTATTTGCAGATGGTGGCGGAGATGGCAGCGGATCCGGAGACGGAGACGGTGGTGGAGCTGGCAGCGGATCTGGAGATAACGGCGCATTATCTTTTGATGATTTCTTGAAAGGTGAGGGAAATCAGGCAGAGTTTGACCGCAGGGTACAGAAAGCAGTTAATACGGCAGTGACCAAAGCGCAGGAAAAGTGGGAGGCATTGACCAACGATCAGCTATCAGAAGCGGAAAAACTAGCCAAGATGACAAAAGAGGAAAAGGCACAATACCAGAATAAGAAACTGGAAAAGGAACTGGCCGATCTGAAACGTCAGAATGCAATCACAGAGATGGCAAAGACAGCGCGGAAGATGCTGGCAGATGAAGAGATCAACATTCCAGATGAACTTCTGGGACATCTGGTATCTGAAAGCGCAGAAGATACCAAGGCAGCAGTAGAAGCATTTTCCAAAATGTACAAAGTAGCCGTTCAGGCAGCCGTAAAGGATGCTCTGAGAGGAAATCCGCCCAAAGGAGGAACCGGTGGAAAAACGATGACAAAAGAGCAGATCATGGCGATCAGCAACCCGGTAGAGAGACAGCGGTTGATTGCTGAGAATATCGCCTTATTTCAGTAAAGGAGAACACAATGCATAAAAGAAAAGTAGAAAAATTAGGGCTGCAGGTATTTGCAGCACCGGACAATATGACCGGTCAGGCACAGATTCAGGTAAGAGCCAGGGAGATCGACTTCGTAACATCATTTGGTAAGAATCTGCAGGCCTTACTGGACATTCTGGGAATCACCAGAATGATCCGCAAAGAGAATGGATCGGCATTAAAGACAAAGGAAGTAAAAGGTACTTTACAGTCTGGTGACGTTCCGGAAGGTAATGAAATCCCATTATCTCAGTATACGGTAGAAGAGAAGGTCTTTGATACCATTAAAATCGATAAATATCGCAAGAGTGTTTCAATTGAAGCAATCGCAGAAAGAGGATATGATGCGGCGGTACAGTCTACAGATGAGGAGTTTAAATCTGATCTGACCAATGTGGTATCTGATAGATTCTACGCACAGTTAAAGGCAGGTTCTCTTGTCGGACATGAATCTACATGGCAGATGGCTTTTGCAATGGCAATCGGCAAGGTTGTAAATAAGTTCCAGGAAATGAAACGAACAGCAACCGGCATCGCTGTGTGGGTAAATACACTTGATGTGTACAAATATCTGGGGGCAGCAGATATCACATTACAGACAGCGTTTGGATTTAAGTATATGAAAAACTTCATGGGAGCAGATACCGTATTTGTGACATCCCAGATTCCGGAAGGTGTGGTTATTGCTACACCGATTAATAACATTGCTGCATATTATGTTGATCCGGGCGATTCTGAATTCGCAAAAGCCGGTCTGCAGTATACTACAGATTCCGCAACCGGATTTATCGGATTCCACGTACAGGGGACTTATGAGAGAGCTATCTCTGACATGTTCGCTATCATGGGACTGCGCCTGTTCTGCGAATATCTGGATGCGATCGCATATATCTCTGTTGGTGGAGCGGACACCCAGACACTGGGAAACCTGACGGTAACATCGACGGAAGGATCTGAAGCCGGGAAAACAAAGCTGGAAGTAAAAGAACAGCTGATGTCCATGAAAAATAACTGGAAGTACAAAGATGCAGCCGCAGAAACTACCGTAAAGTACGGAGATGATGTGAAAAACTGGAGCAAATGGGACGGGGAAGCCGAGATTGCATCGACAGCCGGTCATCACATCACCCTGGTGGAATGTGATATGAACTATAAAGCTGTTCGATCCGGAGATGTGACCGTTACTGTGAAGTAGGAGGCAGCGTATGTACAGAGTGATTAAGTATTTTACAGATTTACACGATAATGAATACGAGTATCATGTAGGCGATACTTTTCCGAGAAAAGGTATCAAGGTGACCAAAGAGCGGCTGACAGAGTTATCAACAAAAGAAAATCTGCAGGGGGAACCCCTGATCGAACTGGTAGAAGAGCAGGACGAAGAAAAGAGCCAGAAGAAAACGGATACACCCGTAAAGTAGGAGGACGGTATGATTGAGGATCTTGAGCTGCTTCTGGGGCTGGAAGACGTTGATAGTAAGACCTATCGGCGGCTGGAACTGATTGTAAATGCGACCAGAAGCAGACTGAAATTTTTCCTTGGCGGGCTGGACCCGCCGAAGGAGATGGACTACATCATTCTGGAGGTTTCCGTTATCCGGTATAACCGGATCGGATCTGAGGGGCTTTCTGCTCACAGTGTTGAGGGAGAAAGCCTTTCCTGGTCGGATAATGATTTTTCCGGTTATATGGATGATATCCGGGCATATCTGGACAGCCTGGCGGAAGTGAAGAAAGGAAAGGTGAAGTTTTTATGAGGTACGACACACCGATTTACTTTCAGCAGCTCATTCCGGGAGAATATGATCCGAAAACTGGAAATTACGGGGAAGATCAGGTGATGGAAACGCAGAGACTGGCTGCGGTTATGGAAACAAATACAGAAACCATGCGGATCCTGTATGGTGCGATTCGACAGGGGAGTGTAACGATACACTTACAGAATCGGTACGAACAGACATATGACCGGATCCGGATAGGGGATAGAGTGTATCAGGTAGATCGGAGAAAGAACCTTCGGGTGAAACAGGTTCTGGTATTAACGGAGGTGGTTTGATGTCCAGCATCAAAGTTACAGGCATTGATGAACTGCAGATGAAGTTAAAGAAAAACGTACAGATGAGCGATGTAAAGAAAGTTGTACGAAAAAATGGATCGGATATGCAGAAAAAAACCCAGAAGAATGCACCGGTGGATACGGGAACTCTTCAAAGAAGTATCGCGTTGGAAATGAGGGATTCCGGTAAAACGGCAGAAGTTGAGCCGATGGTGGACTATGGTGCATATGTGGAGCTTGGTACCAGATTTATGACTGCACAGCCTTATTTGAAACCGGCATTCAATGAACAGAAAGAAAAGTTCAAGCAGGATATGAAAAAACTGGCGAGGTGATAAGGTGGATCCACAACAGGAATTATTTACAGCAATATTAGTAGAACTGAGAAAACGATATCCGGATCAGACGTACGATACGTTTCTTCCGCCGGAAGGGACACCGTACCCGTTTATCTATCTGGCAGATAATCAGCAGGTCGATGTACAGAATAAAACAGCAATTTTCGGTAATGTGAGCCAGACGATCCATGTCTGGCATGATAACCCGAGGCAGAGAGGAACCGTATCCCAGATGATGTTGGATGTGAAAAGAATCTGTTATTCTCTGGAGCATACGGATCACTTTGCCTGGATGATAAAAAATGTGACACAGAGGATCCTGCCGGATAATACAACCGGACAGCCATTGATGCATGGGATTCTGGAAATAGAGTTTTCTTTCAGTTAAGAAAAAGGAGTAAAACGATGAATCGGTTATTATTAAGCGGACTGCAGCTTTTTAATGAGGCGGTACAGGGGAAAAAGATTGTGTATCTGTATCGGGTCAGAAGCGAGCAGGCAAAGAATGATGCGACAGCCCTGGCGTTTTCACAGAAAACGGCAGGACGAAATCAAAAGATGCAGATACAACAGCAACCAAAGATGGAACTATCCGTACACCTGGAACGGCAGAAGTGGAGATCACAGCCACCAGTATCCTTGCAAAGGGTGATGAGATGGTGGACAAGCTGGAACAGGCACTGGATAACGATTCCCTTCTGGAGATCTGGGAAGTAAACCTGGCGGAAGAGGGAACTACGGAAAATATTGGTAAATTCAAAGCCAAGTATTTCCAGGGATATCTGACAGAGTTGGAGGTTACGTCCAATGCCGAGGATAACGTGGAGGTATCCCTGACATTTGGAATCAACGGAAACGGTCAGGATGGATGGGCAACTGTTACTGCAAAGCAGCAGGAAATCGCCAGCTATGTATTTACAGACACACAGAAGACAGGAGCGTAAGAAGGGAGAAAAGAATGGAACTTACAATCAAAGAACAGGTATATCAGTTTAATTTTGGCATGGGTTTTCTGAGAGAGATGAACAGAAAAGTGACTGTGCCGGTAGATGGCATCAAAGATGTAAAAAGACACATCGGTCTGAGATACACGGTATCCGGAATCATGGACGGGGATGTAGAAGCGCTGGAAGAGCTTTTGGTGGCTGCCAATAAAGATCAGAATCCAAGAGTGACAACAGCACTTCTGGATGAATACATCGATGATCCGGAGACGGATATCGATCAGCTGTTTGAGGATGTCCTGGGTTTCTTAAAGAATGCAAATGCTACGAAGAAATGCCTGCAGGAGATCGAGAAAGCGATCGAGGAGGAAAAAGCGAAACAGGAAGCAGCGAAGAAATAAGCTTTGAGGAACAATACCGGGAGACGGCGATCAACTGCTTCCGGTATTTTCATTTTACTTCTTTTGAGCAGGTGGACCGCATGACGATCGCACAATATGAAATCATGTTGGAAGCACTGGAATATCAGATGGTAGATGATGAATACCGGGCGCACAGACAGGCGTTTTTAAATTTTGCGGTCCAGGCGGAAAAGAAATCGGGAAAGAAGAATGTTCCGGTATACCGGAGATTCCGGCAGTTCTTTGATTATGAAAAGGAACTGAAGAAAATGCGGGAACGAAAGAAAAAGAAGCGGGATCCGAGATTTATCGGGATCTCAAAGCTGCTGAGGAAGGGAGGATGATCCGGTGGCAGAATCTTTTAGCGTAAAAGCGATCTTATCTGCCAAAGATTCAAACTTTTCTTCGACAATGAAAGCCTGTAGCGGCTATGCAGAAAACCTGAAAAGTACACTTACCAGTGGGATCGGGTTCGGTGCGATGGCGGCAATCGGATCAAAGGCGGTATCCGTAGTCGGAAATGGACTGAAAAGCCTGACCACAGGAGCCATCAGCGCCGGTACGAATTTTGAGAGTGCGATGTCTTCTGTGGCATCGATCTCCGGAGCGACCGGAAATGATCTGAAAGAGCTGACATCGAAAGCAAAACAGATGGGTGCTACCACGCAGTTTTCCGCAACAGAAGCAGCGAATGCGATGGAATACATGGCGATGGCTGGCTGGAAAACGAAAGATATGGTTTCCGGAATCGGCGGAATCATGAACCTGGCAGCGGCTTCCGGAGCAGATCTGGCAAGAACCTCTGATATAGTGACGGATGCGCTGACCGCTTTCGGAAAATCCGCATCAGACAGTGGAACATTTGCGGATGTCATGGCAGCGGCATCTTCGAACGCCAACACGAATGTGGAAATGATGGGTGAAACCTTCAAATATGTTGGTGCGGCAGCAGGAGCAATGGGGTATTCGATTCAGGATATCGCTCTGGCTACAGGTCTGATGGCAAACAGTGGTATCAAAGGAAGTGAAGCCGGTACAGCCCTTCGTTCGGTTATCACCAGGATGGCGAAACCGACCAAGGAATCCTCCGCAGCTATGAAAAAGCTGGGGTTAAGCATGACAGATTCCAAAGGTCGCATGAAGAGTTTTGGAACCATCATGAAAGATATGCGAAAAGGCATGAAGGGCATGACAGAAGACCAGAAAGCCTCTTATGCAGCAATGCTGGGTGGCCAGGAAGCAATGTCTGGGGTTCTGGCGATTGCAAATGCAAGTGAAAAAGATTTTAATAAACTGTCAAAAGCAATTGATAATTCCAAGAATGCAGCACAGAATATGGCGAAAGTCAAACTGGACAATCTGAAGGGTGATGTTACTATCCTGAAATCCAGTATGGAAGGTCTGGGAATTACCATTTTTGACCAGGTTGGTGGTAATCTGAGAGGACTGGTTGGAACTGCGACGGATGTCGTTGGAAAAATTAATGAAAAATTATCTAACGGGAAAGGGATTGAGAATTTCATCTACAAGATGCAGCTGTTACAGCGAAAAGCAACACCATACTGGAATATACTGAAAATCGATGCGATAGAGGCGGGTAAAGCACTGGGAGATGCAATCGGCGCGATCATTACCGATATAAGCAAACTTACCGGTTCATTTGGCAGCACGGACAGCATCAGGAACTTCTCGGATGTAATCGGGACGGCAAAGGACGGTATTGTAACATTCTCTGGATTTTTGGAAGAACATTCAGATACGGTTGCGAAAGTGATTGTTTTACTGCCGAAATTATTACTTGCATATAAAGGATTTAAAATTGTTGGTGCAGTTGCTCCGTTTATAGGCGTATTTGCCAGTGGAATCGCCCGTCTTGGTAAAGCGGGATTAAGTAAGATAGCACCAAACCTGTTTAAAGTTGCAAAAGGACAGGAGGCAGCAGGAAAAGCAAGCAGCGGAAGTGCCAAGAAAATGGTAGCATCTGCAAAAGCGTTTGCACTGATGGGAGTAGGAGTGCTTACTATCGGTGCAGGATTTTATCTGCTTGCACAGTCTGCAGTTGCTGTGGCAAATGCAGGACCCGGTGCAGTAGCTGTTCTGGCAGTGTTGGTAGGCGTAGTAACTGGGCTGACAGTTGGCATGACAAAAATGCTTTCTACGATGTCAGGAGGAACAAAAAAGCTATCTGCTATGACACCGGCATTACTGGCATTGGGAGTAAGTATATTACTGGCGAGTGCTGGAATGGCTGTACTTGCGTATTCTGCAGTTCAGATCACTCAGGCAGGACCCGGTGCTGCGGCTGTATTACTCGGTATGGTCGTGGCACTTGGGGCATTACTGCTTGTAGCAAAATCCGTTGCTCCGGCAATGACAGCTGGTGCAGCCGGTTTTGTGGCATTTGGTGCAGCAGTGCTTCTTGCAGGAGCAGGAATTGCAGTACTGTCTCTGGCAGCAATCAGTCTGGCGAATGCAGGACCGGCAGCAATCGGTGTTATGGTCGGTATGGTAGCGGCAGTTGCTTTACTGGCAGCCGGAGCGGCTGTTCTCGGACCGGCATTGACAGTTGGAGCGGTGGGATTTATCGCATTTGGAGCGGCAATTGTTCTGGTAGCAACTGGTGCACTGATCGCGAGTGCTGCACTGGCGATTGTGGCTGCGGTTCTTCCGACAGTCTCACAATATGGAGTGCAGGGAGCAGTTGCCATTGCAAAGCTTGGCGCGGGACTCCTTGCGTTCGGTGCCGGAGCGGCAGTAGCCGGAGCAGGCGCAGTTGTACTCGGAGCAGGTCTGACTATCGTAGCGGCAGGACTTGCACTGGTTGGAGCAGCGGTACTTGTTGCAGCAGCTGGTGTATTGGTACTGGCAGCCGGAGCGGCGGTTCTGGGAGCATCCCTTGTAGTAGCCGGAGCAGGTCTGACATTGATGGGAGCAGCATTTCCACTGGTGGCAGCTGGTGCGATGTCCAGCGCGACCGGTTTGGCAGCTTTGCTGGGAGCAGGAACCGCGGCAAGTGCTGTATTTGTAGTTCTGGCAGGAAGTTCAGGAGTTGCAGCGGTAACGGTTGGCGTATTTGCGGCATCAATGATTACCGGAGCAGCCGGAACTGCAGTTATGGTGGTTGCGTTGAAAGCTGTGAATTCCAGCATGAAGTCGATTGCGGAAAATGCAAAGAGTGCAGAGAAATCGCTGACCAGCATGCGATCCAGCGTGAACGTAGTCAATTCCGGTCTGGACGCACTGGGAAACAAAGCAAAGTCTGCAATTAACGCTTTGATCAGTCAGTTTTCCAGAGGCGAAAGTAAAGCAAAAACATCCGGAATCGCTGTTGGAAATAATTACAACAGTGGGGTTATGGCAGGTATGACTGCGGCAGTGAATACTGCCAATGTGATGTCAAATATGGCGGTTGTTGCTATGAGATCAGCGGCCGGAGGAGCTTACAGTAGCGGCGTATATATTGGTGCAGGCCTTGCGCGAGGCTTGAACAGTCAAGTTGGACCAGTCAGAGCAGCAGCGGCACAGTTAGCGGCAGCAGCTGAAGCAGCGATCCGGGTGAAAGCCAAGATTCATAGTCCATCCAAAGTATCTGATAAACTGGGTGGATACTATGGCATTGGCTTTGGAAATGGTATTCTGGATAAAGTAAAGTATGTAAAAAAAGCAGTCATGCATCTGATTGATATACCGACTATGGTTGCGGCACCGGAAATAGGTGTGAACCTGCGGAACGGATCAGAAGATCTTGAAGAAACTTATAATTACACTAGAAATGCCAGATATACTTTATACGTTCCGGTGGAAGTAGATGGAAGACAAATAGCCAAAGCTACCGCAACTTATACGAAAGAAGAGATTGAAAAACAGCAGAAGAGAGATTTACGTAAGAAAGGAAAGAGATAAGGAGGGCAGGAATGTATAAATTTGTGGATACGACAGAGAGCCAGGAAGAGCAAGAACTGCCTTCCGAGGCTCTTAATTTTAATGGTGTCTATTTTGAAAATGTAATTCCCGGATATCGGACTCTGTATGTATCAGGAAGGGAAATGATCGAGACAGAAATATCAAATACGGATATGGAAATCAGAGACGGTGCCAGATACCGAAGAAAACGATATGGCGCAAGAACGATTGTTGTAGGGTACCAGTTGATTGCACAATCTAATAAGGCATTCCGGGAAGCATACAATAAGCTGAACGCACTTTTAGATACAGAACAGGCAAAAATGATTTTCCTGGACGAGCCGGATAAATATTTTATCGGAACAAAAACAGGAATGGGAGAGGTACCGGCGGGACGAAACGCGATTACTGCGGAAATAGAGTTTTACTGTGCAGATCCTTTCAAATACTCCGTAAAAGAATATGAGGTGGACACGCAGGCAGATAATGCAAGTATCTTTATTGTAGATTACGCTGGAACTCATCGGGCATATCCTGTTCTTGAGGCAACGATTAAAAGTGACAATGGATTGGTTGGCTTTGTTAAGGAAAATAAAAGCCTCCTGCAATTTGGCAATCCGGACGAAACGGATCAGGAAAGCTATAAACAGGTAGAGCTCGTAACGAACTGTTCATCTTATGCGACCTGGTCTGGGGATGAAAAATGGAAAACCGATACAGGGGGTAATTTCCTATATAGGGACAGTAAAACGGCCGGAACCATGGCTGTGAATGATCTGGGGCTAAACAATGGAACAAAGGGATTGTTTTTAACAGCCAGTGGAAATACAGCAGGAGAAAATACAAAATGGTGGAATGGAGCAATGAAAGCCATTGCTATTGTAGATTCAAATGGTGAAAAAGGTTCTACGAAAACATATAGTTATGTAAACAGTTGGTTTGAGACTGGGGTAATGGGGCAGACAGGATGTCAGGCAATTGCTTTTTGTGATGAAAACGGCAAAATGATTTGTTGTCAGGAAATATATAAAAACGATATGAGCGGCAACACAGCACACATGGCGATGTGGGTAGGTGGAAACAATCCAAGAATTGTAAAAGATTACAGCTTTGAACCAGTCTATTGGGACAGCAACCCATTTAATAGAAATCAGGGGCACAGCGATATGATGAAGTGGGATGATACGATACGGTTCCATTGGTGTGGAAGCTATCCGGAATACAAAGTTCCAGAATTAAAGAACACAAAGGTGCATAGTGTAAAGTTGTATATCGGACAATACGGGAACAGAAATATGAGCAACCAATATGTATGGCGTAATGTTTTTCGAGGAATTTCTGTTCGTATAAGTGATATTACAAAATGGCGAGATGCACCGAATAAGTTTACGACAAATGAAATATTCAGGGTAGATTGCGGAAGCGGCAATGTGACATTGCAGGGACTTGCCAGACCAGATTTAGGAGCATTGGGAAATGATTGGGAAGCCTTTTGCCTGACACCAGGTGTTAATCAGATTCAGTGTATTCATTCTTCGTGGGCAAAGCAGCCGACTTATAAAATGAAATACAGGGAGGTATTTTTATGATTCTCTATTTTGCAGATCGAAAAATGAATATTCTCGGTCAGGCGAGTACAAGCCTTCCGGAAGGGGTAATCATTTCAAATGATAGGAAAACCGAAGAAGTGGATGAAGGCGTTGCGATTCTGGAATTTGATCTGGAATATGATCCGGAGTGGAGAAAGAAGGCGGAGACATGGACGGAAGCTGGAAATTATATTCTCAGAAAAGATGGAGATGACAGAGAATTTTATACGATCATATCCAGAGAAAAAGATCCGGTGAACGGTTCTGTCAATGATATTTATGCGGAAGACGCAGGACTTGACCTGCTCAATGAAGTGGTTGGGGCGTACAAAGCGGACAAGGCGTATTCAGCGGAATTCTACATAAAGAAATTCAGCTATGACTCCGGTTTTGAAGTCGGAGTAAATGAAGTGAGTAATCTGACCAGAAAGCTTTCCTGGGATGGTGAAGCAACGGCAACAGAACGATTATTAAGCGTTGCTACTCAATTTGATAATGCAGAGATCAGTTTTTCTTTTGATGTAGACCGGATGTCAGTTGTACATAAATACATTAATATTTTTAAAAGACGCGGCGTAAACAGCGGTGTGCAACTTCAGATAGGGAGAGAAATCAAAAAAATACGAATCAAGGATACAATCGAAGACCTCGCAACGGCTTATGTGTGTACAGGTGGAATCCCGGATGGAAAAGATGATCCGATCACACTGGCAGGATATAAGTATGATGATGGGGATTTTTATGTGGAAGGTACTCATCTGAATTCGAGAAAAGCGCTTCAGAAATGGAGCAGATATCAGATAAAAACAGAAACGGGAGACAATGTAGGCCATATTGTAAAAACTTTCTCATACGATACGACATCACAGTCTGAACTGTGCAACCGTGCAGTTTCTAGTCTGAAAAAAATATGCGATGTGAACACAACGTATGAGGTTGAACTGAGTTTTCTTCCGCAGGGAACGAAGATAGGGGATACGGTATATATTATTGATCACACTGGGGAACTCTATCTTTCTTCCAGATTGTTAAAAATTGAAACATCTGTATGTAACAACACGAAAACTGCTGAATTAGGCGAGTATAGTGTAAAAAGCAGCGGAGTTTCTGAAGAACTGAGAGAACTAGCAGATGCATTCGCAAAAGTAGCACAAAACCGTAAATTTTATACCTGGATTGCATATGCGGATGACGACATCGGAACAGGAGCTTCGCTTGACTCGTACGGGAAAGAGTATCTGGGAATTGCAAGCAATCGAGTAACCCGTGACCCGGATCTTACGGATCCAACAGTATATACCTGGGTAAGAATCAGAGGAGAACAGGGTATACCAGGGACAAGTGGAAAGGATGGAAAAACATCATATTTCCACGTGAAATATTCAGATGTTGAGAAACCTGCATCGTACAGTGATATGACAGAAACTCCGTCGAAGTATATCGGAACCTATGTAGACTATGAGCTGGAAGATAGTAAGGATCCATCAAAATACACCTGGAGTAAATTTCAGGGCGAAGATGGCGCAGATGGAGTTGCTGGAAAAAATGGAGAGAACGGAGAGACAAGCTATGTACATTTCGCCTATGCAACGAGCGAGGATGGAAAAGCAAATTTTTCAACGACAGATCCAACGGATAAAACATATATTGGACAATATGTAGATTTTAAAAAGGCGGATTCCGAACAACCGGAAAAATATCGTTGGAGCAAGTTTCAGGGCCCGAAGGGACCGGCCGGATCGGACGGCGAGCAGGGGTATGGAATTGTTGCAAGTGTAACGAGAGAAAATTTTACAGAAGATCAATGGAACAGTACTTATGGAATGACCGGGCATTTGGCTAGCTGGACAGGCACTTCCACACTTAGAAATGGTTGCAGGATCGGGGATATTTTTGTTGTTGTAGGAACTGCAACTGATACCAAAAACGCTCATACAGCGTACTACAGGAGTGATACAGATGCAGGAGATTTGCAGGGTATATGTATAGGACACACGATAGCATTCCGAGGATCTGCAGGGATTGATGGAACAGATGGCAAAGGTATCGAAAGCATTAAAGAACATTACGCGGTATCAACCTCAAATACGATGACGCCAACGATCTGGTTTGATGACGTACCGGTTACAAATCCTGTAAATAAGTATCTGTGGAATTATGAAACTATCACATATACAAATGGCACATCTGTCGATAGTAAAAAGAGAGTTATCGGTGTATATGGTGATACCGGTAAAGATGGCGCTAAAGGCGAAGACGGAGACGACTTTAGATGGAATCTGGTTAAAGGAACAAATGTCGCATCTACTATTGGATGGTCTGCAAACGGATGGAACGGTTCTTTTGATACACTTTCTAAAGACGACCGAACATATAAACTTGTAGCACGTAATGGATGGCATGTTGCGCGATATGTTAACCTAAAGGAATATGTTGGACAAGAGCTAACTATAAGCTTTTATGCCAAGAATGTGTTGGCAGAAACTACAGCTACTGAATCATATAGGTTGTTTATAACAAACGCGACAGGTGCAAATCCCTATGTCACAGGGTATTTATCAAACGATAATCCGGTGCAGGATTCGTGGATATATTGCTCTTATACTTGTAAGTTGAACTCAGATGGGCAATTAGGAATAGGATCATTTTGCAGTCCAGAAGGTAAGGGTCTCAAATCAACTTGGCTGATAAAAGATTTAAAAATCGAACTCGGCTCACCAGCAACACCCTGGTCACCACATCCTGATGATTTAGTGGGAGCAGACGGCAAAGGAATCAAATCCACAGCAGTCACTTACCAGGCATCTACAAGCGGAACAGTAATTCCAACTGGAACATGGCAGACAAGTATTCCGACAGTATCAGCTGGTCAGTATTTGTGGACTCGAACTGTTATCACATATACGGATGATTCTAAGTCCACCTCGTATAGTGTTGGTCGAATGGGGACGAACGGTACGAATGGTACAAATGGATCAGCTGGTAGAGGAATCAAATCTACAGCTATTACTTATCAGGCTGGACCATCAGGAACGACAGCACCGACCGGAACATGGCAGACAACCGTACCGGCTACGAGTGCATCATCCCCATATTTATGGACAAGGACAATTATCACCTATACGGATGATACGACGAGTACATCTTATGCGGTGGGAAGTACTTTAGAGGGTGTATCTGTTGGTGGTAGGAATTTGCTTCCCAAAACGCATAAGACAGCCGTTACATATAAGTATCCTACTGGGACAAGTTATGGCGATTATTTTAATACAGTATCGACGGTACCACTCAACGGAGATACATACACATTATCTTTCTGGGCAAAATCAACCGTGGATGGCGACAAAATAATAGCACATTTTTGGAATCCATCAAATATCATATCTGGAAAAAGCAGTCAGGGTGTTACCATAACAGCAGGTGATGGCAGATGTCCGTTTATGTTATCGACTACGTTAACAAAGTATTGGGTGACATATAAAATCCCGGCAGGAGGAAACTCTACAAGAAATGTTATAATTCCGAGATTATATGGACCGGACAGAACAGAAACTGAAAAAGGAACCGGAAAGATTACCGTACAATGGGAAAAGCTGGAGGAGGGCAACATTGCTACTGACTGGACGCCTGCTCCGGAAGATGGTATTGCTTCTGTGGATGTTGAATATTATCTTTCTACCTCAGCTTCAGCTCTGTCTGGTGGATCATGGTCTACCACGGCACCTACGTGGGTCAATGGTAAATATATGTGGAGTAGAACAGTAACCACTGATGGTGCGGGTAATAAAACATACTCTCCAAATCAAAATGGAGTCTGTATTGCCGGAGCTAAGGGTGAGACTGGAAATGATGGTAAAAATGCACTCCAACCCAAACGAAACTGGATCGGAACATTTACCACTATTGGCGAAACTGCGAATGTGAGTACTTCAAGCTTCAACAGAACTCCTGTAGTTGGAGATGTATTTACGAATCTTGACGGCTCATCTAACACAGGTACCTGGGAAATCACAAAGATTGAAAATGGCAATGCGTTCTTCAAACTTCTTTCCTATGTGAGTAGCAAAGGAGCAACTGGCGCTACAGGAGCTACCGGAGTTGCGGGTAAAGGTGTGACTTCAATTGTTGAACAGTACTACAAATCCACATCAGCAACAGCTCTTTCCGGAGGATCATGGGGTACCACGTATCCTGGATGGGAAAGCGGTAAATATATTTGGACGAGATCGGTTATCACGTATACAGATAAAACGACTACAACCACTACAGCTGTTTGCGTGACAGGTACTAAGGGCGAGACGGGGGCTACGGGTGCACCAGGTAAGGACGCAAATCAGGTAGTTCATAGTGTGGATGGTAATGGTAATACTAATCAGTATATTGAATTCGCCACCGTAAAAGTTATACGAAACTATGCGAATTATGCCACAACTTTCAAAATAAGTGGTAGAGAATATGAAACGACAGATGTTCAGTTCTCGTTTGTCAGTGTTAATAGCACAGATCCTGGATTAAATTTCTTACGGGCAACTGGTGGATTTAATGTTTGGATGTATAAAAAGACAACGTCAACCTGGGGACTTGTTACTAAATTAAATGAAGCATGGGGACGTATGAGAGTGTATAACTTCCGACCAGATAACGAGTCCATTTCGCTCACATGGACCGATACACGACACGCATCCCTTCCTTCTGGTTGTATAGCAGCTGATCAATTACAAGCAGCCAAAACAGCCACCAATTTCATGGAATTTACTTCCGGGACTGGTCTGCAGATCGGTGATAAGACAAATGGCTCATGGAAAGGTTTCCGATCCCGTATCACTAGCACTGCATTTGAAATCTTGAACGAAGCCGGTACAGCCGTAGCCAGTTATGGACGTAAACTGATTCAGCTTGGTAAAGATTCTGTGGATGCGGTCATTGAGTTATGCGGTGGAAAAGGAAGCATTAAACATGAAAATGTTGGAGTATATGGAGAAACCAAATCCACTCTGACAGTGAACGGTGTTAACCTAGGACTGCTGGCAGATGATTCAGTAATCATACGATCGGAACAGGTTGATGGCGATAATACCACTTATACGTCTCAGATTTACATGACCAAAGGACGTATCGACATAGCTACATTCACTGAATTGGAAGACGGTACGGTAACCAGTAGCAATGGGGTAGATATTGATGACAACGTAGGCATTGATATCGGCGTTCCGGGCGAGACAGAAACAGCGTTATCAAAAGCAAGAATTAACGGCAGATCACTTCTTGATTTCTTGCATCCAGTTGGCTCAATCTATATGTCCACGAGTGCAACAAACCCCACAAATCTTTTCGGAGGAACGTGGGTTGCTTGGGGTGCTGGTAGAGTCCCGGTTGGATTTAGTGGTGGTGATGGTAACTTCAATTCGTCCGAGAAGACTGGTGGTTCGAAGACTATTAATATAGAGCATAATCATGGACTTTCGAATGCCAGAGCTGCTGTAGGTCGTGCTGATTCGTCTCTGTCGACAATGTCGTATACTTCTGGTGGTAATCCTCATAATGTATATTTTGACCGAGAATTTTCATATTATGGAGGGATTTCCGGCGGATCCAAACACGCTACAGATACATCGTTAATATATGGTAACACGAATAATGGCGGCTCTACAGCAGCATCTGTACTACAACCATACATCACATGTTATATGTGGAAACGAACGGCTTAAAGGTAACTATTAAATTCAAATAATCAAAATTTTAAGGAGGAATTCAAAATGGCTTCAATCAGAAAAGAATTTAGAAAAAACACACAGTTCTCAGCAAACATCTTTGTGGATAATGTGTCCGTAGTATCTCTGGACGCATCATTTAGTCTGGATGATCCGCAGGTGCCTGTTATCAATCGATATATTTCTGATGGCAGACTGTATCGGGCAAATAAACAGGAAATCGATACTCAGGTGGATGAGTTCGAAAATACCGTATGGGATGCATATGACAAGATGATGGCTGAAAACAAGTAACAAACGAAATTACGTTATACGAGAAAGGATGATTAAAAATGAAAGTAATTGATACATACAATGCAATCTTAGGGGCAGCAGTAGCTGTCCTTTCTTATATTCTGGGAGAGCACTGGTTTTTGTTTGTCCTGTTCCTCCTCCTGAACGTTATCGACTGGGGAACCGGATGGATGAAATCGAGGATCAACAATGTGGAAAATTCCAAAGCAGGACTGAAGGGTGTCCTGAAAAAACTTGGATATTGGCTGATGATCATGGTAGCTTTTGGAGCATCCGCAGCCTTTGTAGAAATTGGCAAGACAATCGGCGTAGATTTGGGGATCACAACATTATTAGGCTGGTTTGTACTGGCATCCCTTCTGGTCAATGAAATCCGATCCATCTGCGAGAATTTTGTGGAAATGGGAATTGATGTTCCAAGAGTATTAATCAATGGTCTGGAAGTTGCGAACAGAGTTGTGAACAGAGAAGAGGACAATCATGAAAATAAATAACTTTGCAAAAAAAGCCTACAAAGCTTACACAGACTTCGGCCTGACTCCGGCCGGGGCCTGCGGGCTCATGGGAAACCAGTATTCGGAATCAGCAGGATTCCTGGCAAACAGACTGGAATTCCTCTGTGTCAAACGCTACAAGGAAAAAGGAAAGACCTATACCGATGCCACGTATACGCAGGCGGTAGATAACGGAAAGATCTTCAGGGCAGAATTTTTAAGCCCAATGGGCAATCGCTACGGCTATGGCCTGGCGCAGTGGACGACCTCCAAGAGAAAGGCCGGCCTGTATGATCGGGCGAAAAAGCAGGGCGTGTCTATTGCGGATGAAGATCTGCAGATCGAGTACGTTCTCTGGGAACTGAAAAATAGATTTCCGAAAGTTCTGCAGAAACTGAAGACAACAAAATCCGTCCAGGAAGCCAGCGATTACGTGTTGCAGTATTACGAACAGCCGAATGGATGGCAGAGCATGAAAAAGACAAGAGCATCTTATGGCCAGACTTATTACAAGGAACTGGCCGGAAAGGAGAAAACAGTGACAAACGTTGTATTAGCCGGCCACGGATCCGGAACCCCATCAACAAAAGGTATGAACGCCTACTGTATCGCAAGACAAGCAAAAGGGCGAGGCCTGGTAGAAGTCCTCAGAGAAGATCTCACAGAAGAGCAGAGACAGCAGATGCATGATCTGTACAAATCGATCCTAGGACGGAATATCTACAGCCAGTCATTAAGACTGTACTGCTACACAAAGTATAATGGCAAATATTACTCGGACTGCAGCAGCTCCATTTGCAAAACAGCAGAAAAAGTAGGTGTACCTGACGTAGGTTCACTGAATACGGCCGGCATGCACAAAAACTGGAAAAAAGTAACCGATGTAGTTATCAAGAACGGAATCATCCAGAACCCGGAGGTTCTTAAAGTAGGCGATGCGTTGATGTTCAAAGGCAGCGATCCGAGCAGACCATTAGGAATTGGTCACACAGAAATGGTCTATGAGATCAACGGAAAGACTGCAGCATCTGCTACACCTGCAGCGACGAGCAGCAAAAAAGACATCATCAAAGCCGGTCAGATGCACGCCAACAATTTTACTGGAGCAGGTCTTGCCATCGACGGTGTACGCGGAACTCTCACGAAAAAAGCCGGCATCATGGCAGTACAGATCGCCCTGAACCTGGACTTCAAAGCCGGTTTGGTTGTAGATGGTGAATGGGGACCGAAGTCTGATGCTGCATTGAAGAAACGCTCTGTCAGACTGGGAAGCACCAGATACCTGGTTACAGCTGTAGAGATCTTGCTGATGCTGAAAGGTTACAATCCGAATTGCGTAGAGTGCCCAGGACAGTTCGGATCCGGATGCGCTGCGGCTACAGGACGCTACCAGACAGATCACAGCCTGAAAGCTGATAAGATTGCTGGATATAACACAATTAAGAGTCTGATCAAATAAGCAGATAAACAGAAAGAGGACGGTACATTACATATCGTCCTCTTTTCTTCATTTCTGAAATATTCTATTGCAAATAAAGAATATCATAACGATAATAATATGACAAGAAATATCGTGCGACATTCCTTGACATGTCAAATCACAAGTGGTAAAAATATTGTATCATCTCTAAAAACTCTTAAAATCGAAAGAGTTTCTTCCTATTAAAAGAAAACCTATATAGGCTATTGAACTCCGGTGGCCCGGACGGCGAGATCGGTGCCTCGATGCGCTATCTCTCCCAGCGTTTCACCGCTCCGAACCGTGTCTGCATGGCGGTTCTTACCGATGTAGCGACAGAAGAACTCGGACATCTCGAAATGGTATCCACGATCGTTCATCAGCTGACTGCCAACCTCACTGTGGAAGAAATTGAAAACCAGGGATTTGCGGATTATTATGTGGATCATGCTGTAGGGATCTGGCCGCAGTCGGCGGGAGGGATTCCGTTTAACTCCTGTGAGTTCCAGTCCAAGGGCGATCCGATCACGGATATGTTTGAGAGCATGGCTGCGGAGGGTGCGATTGTATAAAGACAACATTGAGGTTTTAAAAGAAAGTTCCCGATAATCTGGCATACTAGCTGCCAGATATGAGAACCCTAGAAATTCCAATGTATTTCAATAGGTACTTCCTTAGTTACAGGGTCTTTTTTGCCAACCAATACATAATCAATCAGCTTTTCAACCGTTTCCCTGTCTAAGTGTTCAAGATTTGTATATTGCTCGATTAACTGTCGTCTGTTGTCGCCAATCAGCATTTTTCTTTCAATAACATCAAGCTGTTTCTGCGTATCAATCATCAGTTTTTCGAGCCTTTCTTTTTGTGTTGAGAAGTCTTTGGATAAATCCAAGTAATCAAGTTCGGAAAGAATACCCTTTACCTTATCTAAATATAATTCTCGGATTCCTTTTGTATATTCCGCAATCTTTTTTTGATAAGCAGCAATCTCCGTTTCCAGAGCTTCTTTTTGACCTCGCAAGTCATTGTTGAATTGCACATTTTGTTCAAGCTCATCTTTGTCAAGATATTCTGCGGATAACTTATTAAGTTCATCAATCACAGCTTTTTCTAATTTGTCTACTGAAATGAAAGAACCTATACAAGCGTCCTTTGCTACATGGCGGTTAGAGCATTGTAAATAATGCTTACCATGATTCTTTGACGAACGCATTGTATAACCACAATTCATACAGCGAGCTTTTCTGGCAAATAAACCGATTGTGCCAACTGTGAAAGGTTTTGCCTTTTGAGCTACCAATGCTTGAACCCTATCCCATAACTCACGGTCAATAATCGGCTCATGTGTACCCTCAACTCTGTACCACTCGTCTTTGGGTCTGGGTTTGTTTTGCTTTGTCTTATAAGAAACGCTGCCATATTTCCCTTGAACCATATTCCCGATATAGATTTCATTCACCAACATATCTGATATGGCAAAATATTTCCATAGGGTACTGTTTTTCGTTTTAGGCTGCTTGTAACGCAAACCATGAAGTCGTTTGTATTCCGTAGGGTTTGGTATTCCTCTGTCATTCAGCATACGGGCAATGGCGGTCTTTCCATATCCCTGTGAAAACAGTGTAAAAACTTCTCTGACAACTTCCGCAGCTTCTTCATCAATAATCAAATGCCCTTTTACGTCAGGGTCTTTTTTGTAACCATACAGAGCAAAAGCACCGATATGGTGTCCGTTCTTTCTTCTGTCAGTGAGAACGCTTTTAATGTTCTCTGACATATCCTCCAAGTACCACTCATTCACCAGACCGTTAATCTGTCTTGATTTCTTATTTCCTTTATTAGCGGTATCTGCATTATCAACAATGCTGATGAAGCGAATACCCCAAATAGGAAAAAGACCGTGGATATATTTTTCCACTAATTCTAGTTCTCTGGTAAATCTGGATTGTGTCTTACAAAGGACAATATCAAATTTACGATTCTTTGCGTCCTCCAACAACCTGTTAAATTCTGGTCGTCGTCTGTCAGAACCAGTGTAATCATCATCACTGTATATGTTGTAGACTTCCCAACCATGCTCTAATGAGTATTGAAGTAACATTGACTTTTGATTCTGAATACTGTTACTGTCGTCTGTTTCTGATTGTTTGTTTCTATCTTCCTCTGATAAGCGGCAATAAATAGCAACTCTTGATTTTGATTCTATCATGCTTCGTTCTCCTTTTTGAGAAGACGAAACAAACTATCTCTACATAATGTTATTATAACATCTTGTAGGATAGTTTGTCTATCATCTGGCAGGAGTTGCCCTTCCTTTATTTTTTTCATATTGATTTATCAACTCTATCCATTTTAGAGTAAATGCTTTTGTAAACGCCGCTTTATCACAATTTTTAAAAACATTCTTGCAAACTACCTTTGCGTCATTTGCCATTGAACCACCTCACTACAATATATTTACAAAGTATGCAAAAATGCTTGTACATTATGAAAGAATTTGTCTATAAAGTAAGAAGTAATCAGATGGCTTTGGAAAGCTCCACTGGAATTTCACCATTCCCATTCTGATGGGTGAACCGCACCATGCGAGTGTATCATTATTCTGATATACGGGTCATGGCAGCAACTTTTCCAACAGTCGCTTACGGATCACTGGCGTGGTCGCTCGCTTCTTTATCCCTCCTTTTCATGGGTCATGGCGTTCCAGTCCGTCGGCTCACCGCATATCAAACGTATCTGATTACTTTATTCAATTTTCAAAGAACACTTGTAAAACGGAGCTGGAATGAGGTGGTATCACACTCCGTATATATTCGCTTATTTCACTCTGACTTCAAAACCTAGAATTGCTTTAATAAGGGCAGCTCTAATTCTGCCTTTCAGTTCCATATCGACCACAATATACATATTTCCGTGTTCATCATAGAACGGGCGTAAACTTGCTTTTGATATGTAAGCGTCATAGTGATTTAAAATTTTCTCTATTGCCACTTCGTCGCCATCAGCAGCTAAACTGATTGTGGAGAATAGAGGACACTTTTTTGTAGACTTCATCATGTTATAATTCCTCCTCGTACATATCTCTAATGAGCTTTAGTGAACACATTCTGTTTCTATAAACAGAGTTTCTGGAAATATCCAAAATCTCTGCGATTTCTGCGTCTGGTAATTCCAGAAAGTAGAACATCAACACAACATTGCGTCGTCTTTCACTTAATTTTTTGATTGCTTCACATAATTTCTCATCATAGACACGAACTTCTGTACCGAACACATCAAAGGAAGTAAATTCAAGCGAGTATTCGTCCGATACACCCAACTGGTTTAATTCCAGCTCTGGTATTTCACAGAAAGATATTTCATGCTTTGCACGTCTGGCAAGTTCTTTGTTGTAGTTCTTTACAGTTCTGCCAATCACCTTACGAGCCAGACAGTCAAATTGAAGTCTTATAGCGTTCTCAAATGAAGAAGGTTTCATAATCTCACCTCCTTTCAAGTTGAAGTTGCTAAAGCGAAAAGGCTTTTTACCTCTTTCCGCACTAACACTCAACACGGAGGGGCGATTTGTAACCCGAATCAGAAAAAAATCAAAAAATTTTTTAAAGTAGCAAAAAAGCACAAGAGCAATACTGACGTGCTGTTCTTGTGCCTTATAAATTGTTCCTGCTATGTGATGTGAAAAACCATATACAAGAGCGATATAATCCGCAAAAGTTAAACGGATTTTTTTAACAAGCTACCAATGGTCGAATGTTGTTGAATGTATAGGCATTCCATGCGGCTACCTCCTGAAGCCGCTAAAACAAAACCAACCAGTAGTTTGTCCACCGTTGGACAAAAATAAAACGGCGGCTGTATGAACCGTCGTTCTATCTAAAAGGACGTATAAAAGCATTACTGCTGACAACGGTTTTTTTTTTACCGCCAAGCAGCATATATTGTTATTTACCTGTTCATAGGAACTGATAAACCTTGCAATACGTTTTACTGTACCTGTTACAAATTCTTTAGGAACAGTAAAATGTAGTGAGGTGATTAATTATGCGTAAAACAGAAGATAAATACGATTTCAGAGCCTTTGGTCTTGCCATCAAAGCGGCAAGGATGAAACAAGGTCTGACCCGTGAACAGGTGGGAGCAAAAATTGAAATTGACCCACGCTATCTGACGAATATTGAGAATAAAGGGCAGCACCCAAGTTTACAGGTGTTTTATGACCTTGTAACTCTACTTAATGTGTCTGTTGATGAAATTTTCCTGCCGACCAGTGACAAAGTAAAAAGCACTCGCCGCAGACAGTTGGAACAACAGCTTGATACTTTCGACGACAAAGATATGGTTGTCATGGAGAGCGTCGCTGCTGGTATCATCAAATCAAAGGAAGTGGGGGAAGATTAGTTCCTCCATTTTTATTTGCCTGCCAATCATACGGGATATGGTGATAGGTAATAAAAATGAGCCGATAATCTATGAGATATGAAATCCTCTGAATTATCGGCTCTGCATCTAAGTGTCTGGCTCTTTGATTACTGTTATTTTTAATTTGCTGGCATTAATTAGGTTTTCCTGTTTGCATTTTGGACAATACAGTGGAAAATTTATCAACTTAGTATCCGTTCTGATTTTTGTTCTTGTTTTATTCTTGCATATAGGACAGTATATCCATTTTGCTGTTCCCATTTGTTTCCTTTCTGATATACTATTTTAATGTAAATTCACATGCCAAATAATAAGTGTCATAATCCCAATCTTTAGGGGATTCGAAATAAGAAATACTTACTATTATTCTATAGTGCCCTGATGGGAGTTCGCCATAAACCGAGGAAATATCAAATGGTAAACTTAATCTTTCGGTGGGATTTATAACTGCATCATCTTCGTTATCTTTTGATGGGTCATAAAGTTGAGTTAATTGATACCATGTTTCTGATTGCTCCGCTTCAATTTCAAAATAGGCTTTAGAATAATGATACTCTTTGTTGGAGTTATTTTCTAAAAAAAATTTTGCGTTTTCTAAGTCAGAATACTCTTTTTCACTTGATGTAAGCTCAACATCTGATAAAGTATTAATTTTTTCCTCAGTTCCATAGGACGAAACCTCATAATTCTCTTTGAAATCCTGTGATGATATTATTTCTTCATCTGATGTTGAATTGCACCCGGACAAAATGCTTGTGACAGTTATTAAAATAATACAGATAATTTTTTTCATAATCGAAACCTCCTTTATAAGTGCTTAATGCAATTATATGGGGAAAATGTCTATTTTTCATCAACATATGCAATTTTTATACAAGCTGTAACACAGGCTCCCCCCTTATGATTATTTGAAATTTTTATTGTACCTCCATGCCTTTCACATAATATTTTACAAATGTTTAATCCCAGACCTAGATGTTCAGACGTAGTATCTTGCGATGGTTTATAAAATGGTAATGTTACACGTTCTATATCCGTACTTTTGAAACCACAGCCATCGTCAGAGACCGTAATCAATAAAAATTCCTCCTGTTTATTTACATCAATAGCTATCATCGACTTAGCATATCTAATGCTATTAGACAACAGGTTTTCATAAATTTGTATGATAATTTCAAGATTGATAAATAGAGTTTGCTGTTTATTACAATTTGTTTTAATCGTATATTCTATATCAGAACAGAGCATTTCCGTTGTATTTGATAAGGTTTTTAATAAGAAGTCAAAGTTTATGTTTTCTTTTTCGATTTCTATATCTTCTAAACGGTATAAATTTGTCATAGCACTAACGTATTTTTCAAGCCGTTCCACATTGTTGCGTACTGTTGATAATTCGTCGAGTACCTCCTGTTGAGAAACTAATCCTTTGGGAATAAATGATAACAACATTGTGGTATGTCCTTTTAGTATTGTTAAAGGCGTGCGTAAATCATGTGAAAAAGCAGCATTTAATCTCCTTTGTTCAGTAAATTGCCGTATCATTTTTTGGTTGTTTTGATATAAACAATTTTTCATCTTCTCAAATGCAAGACACAGCCTCCCCATCTCGTCTTTATAAGGGTAAGGCAACGTAAAATCCAGTTCGTTGTTTTCGACTTTTCTGTATGCATTCGTCAGTAACTTTATGGGTCTTACTAATTTTCGGTTTACAAAGATAGTCACACAAAGAATCATGCTAATTGAAAGAACAATAGGAATGGTGACAATATTAACCACACCTAGAGCAGAATCCACAATTCTATCATGTTTAGTAAACTTTGGTGAAACTTCAATGTAAGAAACATGATTAGGATAAATATATTCTTGTACTGGACGTTCCTTTTGATAGTCTACAACAAAATTACATACTTCCTTTTCACTTGCATTATATATTGTGTATTCTGTTTGGTCTTTGTTATATTTCGCTGTAAATGAACCATTTTCAGGTATATCATACCTTGTTGTCATGTCCTCATATTTATAGTTAAGGTTTATTCTGTAATCATCTACAAGAGTAATAGATATAACACCTATTACAATACCAATCACTAAGGAAATAAGAGCATAAAAAACAAACGAATTTTTAATACTCATGTTGTCAATATAATGCCTTGAATTTTTTCGCCTTACTTTTTCCATTTATATCCGCACCCCCAGACAGTTTCTATATAAGGATTGTCGCCTATAGAAAGGAATTTTGTTCTTATCCGGCGTATATGTTCTGTAATAACAGAATTGTCGCCAGAACCATCTAAGCCCCATACTTTTTCATAAATTGTCTCACGATCAAAAATAATCCCCTTGTTTTGTGAAAGAAATTCAATAATATCAAACTCTTTCTTCGTAAAATTTATTTCAGCATTTCTATAAAAAACAACTCGTGATGAATAATCAATTACTATATTATTATCGAACTGAACTATTGCGGACGAACCATGTCTTTTTTCTCTCCGCAAATGTGCAGCAACTCTGGCTTCTAATTCATCAACGGAGAAAGGCTTTACAACATAGTCGTCACCACCGACAGCAAATCCTTTGATTTTATCACAGTCCTCAATCCGAGCTGTTAAAAAAATAATAGGACAGGACACAAAATTCCTGATTTTTTCACAAATTGTAAAACCATTCATATCTGGCATATTTATATCTAATAAAATAATATCTGGATGTTTTGTGATTGCATTCAGTGCTTCTTTTCCGTTAATTGCTGTGTATACTACATAACCAATTTTGCAAAAATATTGATTTAGCATTGATACAATATCTCTTTCGTCGTCTACAATCAAAATGCTCTGTGCCATATCTCGTTCCTCCTTAGAAATATATCTTATCATTGAAAAAGCAATTTTTTATCAACTATGTCCACATACTACTGTTAAAAATTGATAGATTTTAGCTATTTTAATTATTATAATCTCTTAAACGAAATGTAACAACTATATTAATCAGCTTGCAAATCATACCGAAATGAGGCTTGCGGAGCATACTATACGGTTTATGACGCAAGCCTTGATTATTTATTCTACAATCTTCCAGTTATCGTCCTTATGAAGCACAAGCTCATACTGTGAGATTTGCGTCATTTTCGACTTGTTATCCAGATACTTTACGGACACACTGACTTTGAGGTTGTCGCCATCTTTGGTAAAGACAGGGTTTACCAGTTCTGAAAATACATAGTCGCCGGATACAGGAGCAAGCACACCGTCTT
>OICL01000144.1_pt1 | contig 46538 bp, 37 predicted proteins | sample 1581231 | NCBI WGS metagenome assembly OICL01 (sample SAMEA3882542, study PRJEB24775) | human gut metagenome | biome: human-associated habitat; feature: intestine environment; material: feces | place: Netherlands | collected 2009/2010 | reverse complement strand
AATCTCCCGGCATTAAATGGTGATTCTGAATTTAGCTAAAGACAAAACCCTGTAAAATAAATAGTCCCTATTTGTGGCCTTGGAGCAAAGGCCACAAATAGGGACTATTTATTTTACAGGGTTCGTCAGTTTAGACTAAACCTACTATTTTATTAATCAGCCTTTGGTCCTGCCTCAGCAATATTCTTAGGCATATTAGGATATTTCTTAGTAAAGTTATCCTGGAACATCTTAGCAAGCTTCTTAGCCTGTGCATCGTAAGCAGCTTTATCTTCCCATGTGTCACGAGGGTTCATGATTTCAGAAGGTACGTTAGGACATGTCTGAGGAATGTCTACGTTAAATACTTCATCATGTTTGTACTCTACATCATCAAATGTTCCGTTTAATGCTGCAGTTACCATTGCACGAGTGTATTTTAACTTCATACGGCTGCCTACTCCGTAAGGGCCACCTGTCCATCCTGTGTTAACAAGATATACTTTAGTGTTGTATTTTTCAATTCTTTCTCCGAGCATGTTAGCGTATACGGATGGATCCATTGGCATGAATGGTTCACCGAATAATGTGGAGAATGTTGGCTGTGGTTCTGTGATTCCACGTTCTGTACCAGCAAGTTTGGATGTGAATCCTGTTACGAAGTGGTACATAGCTGCGTTCTCATCTAATCTGGAGATTGGAGGAAGTACACCGAATGCATCAGCAGTTAAGAAGATAACTACTTTAGGGATTCCGCCAACACCAGGAATCTGTGCGTTGGAAATATAATCAACTGGGTATCCTACACGAGTATTCTCTGTAAGAGATCCATCATCAAAGTCAAATTCGCGAGTTTCGTCATCCATGATAACGTTCTCTACAAGGCTTCCGAACTTGATAGCGTTGTAGATTTCCGGTTCGTTCTCTGCGCTTAAGTTAATACATTTAGCGTAGCATCCGCCTTCGAAGTTGAATACACCGTTGTCATCCCAGCCGTGCTCGTCATCACCGATCAGCAGACGTTTCGGGTCTGTAGACAGTGTAGTTTTACCTGTTCCGGACAGACCGAAGAAGATTGCTGTGTTTTCGCCGTTCATGTCTGTGTTTGCGGAGCAGTGCATGGAAGCGATGCCTTTCAGTGGCAGATAGTAGTTCATCATAGAGAACATACCTTTTTTCATTTCTCCGCCGTACCATGTATTTACGATAACCTGCTCACGGCTTGTGATGTTGAACATAACAGCTGTTTCAGAGTTCAGACCCAGCTCTTTGTAGTTTTCAACTTTTGCTTTGGAAGCATTGTATACGATGAAGTCCGGTTCAAAGTCTTTCAGTTCTTCTTCTGTAGGTTTGATGAACATGTTAGTTACGAAATGTGCCTGCCATGCTACTTCTACGATGAAACGGATAGCCATACGGGTGTCTTTGTTTGCACCACAGAATGCATCTACTACGAACAGTCTCTTATTGGACAGTTCTTTCAGAGCCAGCTCTTTTACAGAGTTCCATGCTTCCTGTGTTGCAGGGTGATTATCGTTCTTATATTCGTCAGAAGTCCACCAAACAGTATCTTTGGAGTTTTCGTCCATTACGATGAACTTATCTTTAGGAGAACGTCCGGTGTAAACACCTGTCATAACGTTAACTGCTCCCAGTTCACTTTCCTGTCCTTTTTCAAAACCTTCCAGTGTAGATTTTGTTTCTTCTTCAAATAACATTTCATAAGAAGGATTGTAAACAACCTCTGTAGTTCCGGTAATGCCATACTTACTTAAATTAATTTCTGCCATTTTACATTAACCTCTTTCTTTCATAATATGATAACCACCTGCGGATGCAGGTTTCTGGTATCCCTCAAAGACAGCCGCCCATAGCAACTCTCTTTATCCCTAATTATACATATTTGCGACACAAAATCAATAAAAATTCTTTGAAATTTTTGAAAAGACTAGCTAAAAACTAGGATTTCCGGTTTTCTTTGATTTATCCCACGAATCTCAGTTTCTCTATGATAATATCAGAACCGGAATCTCTTCCGGTCCTGACTTTATCTTTTGCAGATATTTTCCTCAACTTTTTGAAGCAATTACTTGATTGCAGCCGTCTCGATAATGAATTTTACGCTGCCATCTGTATCTTTCTCCCAGCCATCGAATACGGTGTAGTCTTTGTCAGCTTCTGTCACTGCATCCAGACGATCCATCAGTACCGTCAGATCGTCTCCTGCCAGATCTGCAATCTTCTGGATTCCTTCTTCGTCAAATTCTTCCATACCGTCTGCCAGTTCTGTGGAGCCGTCTGCCAGTTTCGTGGTTCCTTCTTTCAGCTGAACGCCGCCCTCTGCCAGTTTTTTGGTTCCGGATTTCAGCTGTGCGGCGCCGTCTGCAAGTTTCTGGATACCTGCACTTAACGTATTTCCACCGGACTGCAAAGCTCTGCCACCGACGATCAGGGCACTGCTTCCTGCTACCAGTTTTGCTGTTCCGTCTTTCAGGGTACTGTTGTTTGCGATCAGGGTGTCAGATCCTTTTTTCAGGGTTTCGGTTCCCTGAGTCAGGGATGCGGAGCCCTGTGCCAGCTGTGTGACACCGTCACTGAGGGCGGATGCACCGGATGCCAGGGTTGTCAGTCCGCTGTTCAGAGATTTCGTTCCCTCTGCCAGAGCTGCTGCCCCGGTATTCAGCGTGGTATCATTGGCAGTCAGTGTATCACTGGCTTCCTTCAGCTGATTTACAGCTCCCAGCATGGTCTGTGCCATCGTTGAGAATGTCGTCAGCGGTTCTACGGCATCGCCAAGTGCTGCCGCACTCTTGGCAAGATTTGCGGTTCCTGCTGCCACGGTGTCTGCTCCGTTTTTCAATGACTGCATCTGTTTTTCGGTTTCTGTCATACTGACACCTGCAAGACCGGATTCTACTTTCTTCAGGTTCTCCTGAACACCTGCAAGTGTAGTCTTTGTCTCCTGGCTGATGGAGGTGCTTACCTTGGATGCATCCACCTGGACGCTGACTTCCGGACTGGTCTGTACACCCACATTGACCTGAATACCTGCCAGATTATTTAACACTGCCTGTCTTGTGGCTTCATCCACACCTGCAGCTTTCAGAGCAGCTTCCACATTGGCTCTCTGCTTTTCTGTTGCCTGTGTGCTGGCTGCTTCATTTACTTTTGCATTTTCTGCTGCCACTGCCTCTTTTGCTTTTGTCGTTGCCTCTGCGCTGGCTGCTTCACTTGCTTTTGTCACATCTGTTACAACCTGTGGTGCTGATACAGCGCTCTGTGCTGCCGATACGGCTGCTTTGGTTCCGGTCACTGCTCTGCTGAGTGCTGTCACGGCATCGTTCAGTTTCGAAGCACTGGCTGCTGCCTGATCTGCTCCTGCCTGCAGTGCTGCTGCTCCTGCGCTCAGTTTATTGCATCCGTCCATGAGTCCGCTTACCGCACTCGGAAGTTCTCCGACATTGCCAAGTTTGTCTTCCATCGTATCATATAATGTATGGATTCCTGCACCCAGCTGCTCTGCTCCGCCGGTGTAAGCCACCAGACCGGACTGCAGACTGGCTGCTCCGCTCTCCAACTGTTTTCCGCCCTCGGAAAGCTGTGCAACACCTGCGGTAAGCGTTGCTTTCTTCTCATTTAACCGGCTGATTCCTGCATTTAACTGTTTCGCACCGCTGTTGACCTGTGCGATACCGGCGTTCAGCTGCTCGGTTCCGTCGGTGTAGGATTTTACACCACTCTGTAAACTTCCTGCACCGCTTCCCAGACTTTCCATACCTGCTACCAGTTTATCGATACCGGAGATCAAAGTTCCTTTGCTGTTGTTCATGGTATCAATACCGTCTTTTAACTGTCCCGCACCGTCATCTGCGCTGTTCAGACCATCCACAAGGGTATCTGCGGAGCTGTCCAGTTCCTGGATGCCTTCCTGCAGTGCGCGGCTTCCTTCTACCAGTGCGGTGGAAGATTCGGTCAGTTTATCAAGGCTGTCCTGCAAGTCATCCAGATCATCGATATCGCTCAGTCCCAGTTCCTTTAAGGTACCGGTGGTTGCTACCGTAGCGGTCAGTGCCAGGGAGAAATCTTCCACATCTGCAGTGATTTCCACATAATCCGGGCTTTCTTTGTCCTTGAAGGAATCCAGATCACTCAGTTTCAGGCTGTCATACAGTCCCGGAAAACCGATTCCCAGGACGATGTTATTATTTCCATCGGAGATCACTTTACCGTTGGTTACTTCTACATTCGTAAAAGTATCAGTCGGAAGGATCATTCCGGTTGCCATCATAAAAGGTGTGTAAATTGTCTCTTTCTTTCCGTTGATCTTCGCGTTTTGGGAAGAATTGTTGGTATAATCGATACGGATCTTTACTTTTCCGCTCTTTCCTGCCAGATCTGCAGCACTGATTTCCCTGCCGTCCAGAAAGTATGTCATTTTTACCGATACCGGAAGTTCTTTGCTGGTTTCTCCCTGATAATAGATGTCATTGCCGTCTGCGGCCCATACCAGTTTGCCATTGCTTCCCTGGGTATAGCTTTCCTCACCCTTTACATTGGTGATATCGTTCAGTTCGCTGTTGTCCTCGAGCGTGCTTTCTTTGTCTGTATTCTTCAGCCAGTTACTGACGATCACTTTTTCTACATTTCCATTCTGGTCGGCATTGACATAGACGGTCTGTTCTTTTTCCGGAGTCGCTGCGGCAACAGTCGTTACCGGAACGGTTACTGCCAGCATTGCTGTCATACCTGTCATCATTGCCTGTACATATTTTCTCTTCATAACGATCTCCTCCTAATGTTTCCGTCTGAAATTCAGACTGGTTTTGCAAATAATTCCATCAAACAGCCAGAACATAGCCGGCAGGAATAATAATACTGCACACATACTGATCAGCGCGCCTCTTGCCATCAGCAGACACAGAGAGCTGATCATATCAATCTGAGAATACATACCAACACCGAAGGTAGCGGCGAAGAAGCTGAACGCCGATACCATAACCGGTCGAATGCTGGTTTTGTGAGCGATCTGGATCGCATCTTTCTTGCTTTTACCTTCTCCGCGCTCTTTCTCGTAACGACTGGTGATCAGGATCGCATAGTCTACGGTCGCACCCAGCTGGATCGTTCCGATAACGATGGAAGCGATGAACGGAAGTTTTGTTCCCGTCAGGAACGGGATACCCATATTGATAAAGATCGCACCCTCGATGACCATAACCAGGATCACCGGAAGAGAGATCGATTTAAATACGAAGAAAATGATAAAGAATACTGCCAGGATCGATACCGCACTGACCACTGCAAAGTCGTGGTCGGTGATCTCGATCAGATCTTTCGTACACGGTGCTTCACCTACCAGCATACCGGTCGGATCGTACTGTTTCAGGATCGTGTTGATCTCACTCAGCTGACTGTTGACCTCATCGGATGCTACCGCATATTCGTTCATGATCAGCATCAGTTCGTAGTTATCACTCTCCAGGATTTCTTTCACATCCTCCGGGATCATACTCTCCGGAAATGCCGGTCCGATGATACTTTCCAGACCAAGTACCTGTTTTACACCGTCTACCTTTTCGATATCGGCAATCATGTTGTATTTCTGTTTGGCATCCAGATCCTTATCCAGCAGGATCATATGTGCCGCACCCATGTCGTATTCTTCCGACAGTTTTGTATTTGCCTGGACACTTGGGAGAGTATCCGGAAGGCTGGCATCCAGGTTGTAGTACACACTTGCATGTGCCTGGAAATAAGCAAACGGGATAAACAATACCACAAATAAGATTGCGAAGATCACATGGTGTTTTACCACAAAATCAGAAATCTTCGGAAAATCCGGGATCAGCTGACGATGTTTTGTTTTCTCCAGTGCATTGTCGAAAATCATGATCATGGACGGAAGTACGGTAACACAGCAGATCACACCAAATACAACGCCTTTTGTCATAACGATACCAAGGTCAAGACCCAAGGTAAAACTCATGAAACACAGGGCGATAAATCCGGCAATCGTTGTAATCGAGCTTCCGACTACGGATTTGATCGTTGCCGCAATAGCCTTTGCCATTGCCTCTTTGTGATCCTCTTCGCCTTTTTCTCTCTGTTCCTGATAGCTGTGCCACAGGAAGATCGAGTAGTCCATCGTAACACCCAGCTGAAGGACTGCACTCAGTGCTTTTGTAATGTAGGAGATCTGGCCCATGAAAATATTAGTTCCCATGTTATACAGGATCGCCATGCCGATGCTTAACAGGAAAAATACCGGGATCAAATACGATTCCATGGTCAGTGCCAGAACGATACAGGAGAGAACGACTGCGATCAGGACGTAGATTGCAACCTCGGATTCTGCCAGGTTCTTGGTGTCGGTGACAATGGCTGACATACCGCTTAAGAAGCACTGTTTGCCTGCCAGTGCACGGATGTTTTCGATGGCATCCATAGTCTCATCGGCAGAGGTCGTCGTATCGAAAATAATAAACATCAGCGTGGAATCGTCTGCATTAAAGGCCTCTCTGATGTCCTCCGGCAACATCTCCATCGGAATGCTGATATCCGCAAAACTGTCATACCAGACAACCTTGCTGACATGTTCCACATCTTCAATCTGTTCTTTTAACTTTGCCACATCTTTGTTTTCCATGCCCTCGCAGATAAACATCGAATAGGCTCCCGTTCCAAACTCATCCACCAGGATATCCTGACCCTGCATCGTCTCGATGGAATCCGGCAGATAATAAAGTACATCATAATTGACTCTTGTGTTGATATATCCAAAGACGGATGGAATCAGCAACAACAATCCGATGATAAATATCGGAATTCGAAACCTGACGATCTTCCTTCCCAGCTTCTCCATATCATATTCCTCCCTTAACCTCTCTTATCATATTTCCGCCGGTCGTTTTACTGACCTTTGGTCATTTATTGTTATACCTTAAAAATGACTCTTGGTCAATATTTATTTTACAAAAAGTTGACCTAAAGTCATTTTGTATTTTATGCAACTTTCCGAAAATATAAAAATGACCAATTTTCATTTGACTTTTTTGTGGATATTTCCTTATAATATGGGAAACAACGACAGGAAGGGGGCTGATCCCGGTATGAGAAAAGTCGATCACAACAAACAGCAAAAAAGGGAATCCCTGCTGGATTCCGCTTTCTCTCTCTTTATAGACAATGGATTCAATAAAACTTCCATTGCAGATATTGTTAAAAATGCAGGCGTGGCAAAAGGAACGTTTTACCTTTATTTCAAAGATAAATACGATATCCGCAATCACCTGATTGCCCACAAGGCAAGCCAGGTGTTTCAGACTTCTTATCTGGCATTGCAAAAGCACACAGAAATCACGGATTTTGAAGATCAGGTGATCTTTATAATGGATGATATTTTAGATCAGCTAGCAAACAATCTGAATCTGGTACGCCTCTTATCCAAACATCTGAGCTGGGGATTTTTCAAAAACTCACTGTTCTTCACACCGAGCGAAGATACTCCATCCATTCATACTATCTATGATAGCATGATTCAAAATGCCAATCATACCTACCACTCTCCGGAGCTTATGATGTACATGATTCTCGAACTGGTCAGTGGAACCAGCTACAATTCGATCCTTTATCAGCAGCCGGTAGGTCTTGAAGAACTCAAGCCACAGCTGCACCAGGCAGTACGCGGAATCTTCAATCAATACCGGGCAGATGAAATTACAGACATTCCTGAAACCTAAAAAATGTGGCGAAGCCCCGTGAGGGAATCTCTTCGCCACATTTTTATATCCAAAGCTTTGTCTGGACAGGAAGTCAAAAAAAGCCATCACAGGGAACTTCGGCGGATGCGGTTGCCTCTTGTTCCTCTGCAATGACTGAAACCCTTACTTTTTGGAAGATAAATTGTTGGAGAGTAAGGGTATAAAACCACCTTCTCATCAGATCGATGAATTCTGATGGAAGGGGATTTTACCGAATGCTAAATTGTAATACTTCCACTGTATCCCGTTAATGATTCTGTGTATCCATTATAACCCGTTACTGATGCTGTTGCTTTGGTTCTATATCTACCAGATGATACTCCTGTAATAGTATAACTCTTTGATGTTTGTGCAACTCCGTATGCCGATGCTGTTTTGGATGCTATCCCTACCCACTTACTTCCATTCCATTTCTGCAAAATATAGGTTACAGTTATTGTCTTAACCTTTTCACTACATACAGTTTCCGCACGGATTCCTACCTGATTAGAACTTATTGCTACTATTGAAGTATATACGTTTGCAATATAAAGAAGAGCCGGTGATACTTCACTTCGAGAATTTAAGCCAAAAATATCATCATTTTCCATTTCAACCATTTCATATTGTTCCGGTTCTTCAGCAAATACAAAACTACATTGAAAAACTAATAACATACAACTTAAGATAAACGCAATATATTTTTTCATCTTTTCTCCTTTAACGATACTCTATTCCTTCTACCATTATTTTATAATCTTCTAAGTTCATATTTGAAACAATAGTAAGGACATTATTATCATACACAAAACTGCAGTAAAAACTCTCATCTTGGGTGCTTTGATAAATATCTGTTTTTGTATTCAATCTTGATAATTCCAATTCTTGAACTAACTCTTTTTTATTAACTGCCCCATTTGAAGTTCCTTCTATCTGTTTTTTTTGACTCACATATACATATGTATCTCCTACTATTATCCTATAACTAACAGTTCTATGTGCTTTATTATACACTGTATATGAAACCAAACTATCATTGTCTAAACTCGTGAAATAAAAAATGGGAGCTTTCGTTTCTGTTTTCAAATTTTCATACAATGCTTTCAGATTACACTCAGTAAATGTAATCTCTTCTGAATCATCAATAATCAAACTATCATCATTTTCTTCTACATTTCCATTTATTGAATATTGATAATTTCCATCCTCAAACCCATTTTCCGCGGTTTTCCCAATATCATCCGCCTGAGCCACCGATGTAAACTCCAGATGCGTTCCTATATGTACTGCACTGATTGTAAGAATCACGGCTGCACATGCTCCTGCGAGAATTCGTCTTTTTATGTGTTCTTTTCGGCATTCTTTTTGGTAGATGCGTTCGAAGTCTCCATTCCATTCTTCCGGTATCTGATATTGGGACAGCCCTTTGTCGCGTTCCAGCTCTTTCAAGATTTCAGGAAGATGTTCTTTGATTTGCTTGTATTCCGGACTGTCATATATTTTATCTCTTTTCTTCATCGAATATCCTTTCTCCGGTCTCTGGCTAGAGCCGTCTCACGGTGAAGTGAATAACATCATCCGAATACATAGTGCTGGTAGATTACCGACGTTTCTTCCTGAATATCCCAAGACTTTCTTCGATCTTTCTGCGCAGCCGGCTTCGTCTGCATTTGAAAGCGTTCGAGACTTCCCCGGTCGTATCAGAAAAATATTCGATTGCCAGAATTCTCCGCTCTTCCTCTGTCAGTCCTTCTACCAGTTCCATTGCAATCATTCTTGCGATCACTATGTCCTGCACAGAACCGACTTCCTGTTGTTCCCGTAAAGCAAGACCGATCTTTTCTCCCAGTTCTTCTGTTCTTTTCCTGGAACGGTAGTAATCAATTACCTTGGTCTGAGTCACCCTGATCAGCCAGGCAAACTGACCCTCATCGCCTTTATCATATAATTTGTCGATTGCATTCAATAATGATGTCCACACCTCCTGTAGGATATCACGAATGTCTTCTTCTGGCAAATCCGGAAAATGTTTTTTCACGTACCAATACATAAACTGCCTATATTTTACGTAAAGCTCCTGGCATCGATCATGGTCCCTCCTATCCACGATACCACCTCCTTTGTTATTCGTAGTTCCTCTTCCTGTTTCCTCTTTGTTTATGGCTTCATAATACACAACTTTCTTACATTTTTCAATAGTTTTTATTAATTTTATACAATTTTTTCTTGTTTTATTGTGCATTTTTGTATCACTTTGTCTATATTTGTCGTTTTTGCATATTTATATATTGCATCTTGTCAGAAAGTACTTTCCTGTAAGTGAAACAAAACTCTTTTCGAAAGCTTTGTCCCCTGCCAAGGCACATTCTCGCGCCAGTGGCGCTTGTTTAGCAACGGCCGGAGTGAAACGTAGATTGCTTGCGACATCTGCCTTGTACGCCGCAGTGCGCATCCTCGTGGAGCGTTTCTTACGTTACAGAAAAGCAATTTCCCGTAACAAAAAAAACAGATGACAGATACTGTTTCATCTGTCATCTGTTTCGTTTTTATTCAAACATCTCTATTGTCACCTTGTTGCTGATGAACTGATAGCGGAACCGTACCACGGTGTTATCTTTCCGGGTAGTGAAATATGCCTTATTCGACGAACCGCTCCTCGGATAGCCATCTGCCTGATAGGTGGCAGACAACGTTCCATACGTGGAAATAGAATAATCGTAGGTTCCCGCAAACGGAATGACCACCGATAAGGTATACGTATTATCACCAATATAATACATTCTGGTCAGCTCACTGTTAGAGTCATTCTTTACCGCTCCCACATGAGACTGAAAACTTCCGTAAACAACAATTTTTTCCGGGAGTTTCATTCCGGTTTCTTCATCACAGACATTTTCTGCTCCATAGCGAATCAGCATCTCCGGATTGGCTGCCTTCTCCCGCAGCGTGTGGCCGGTCGCCCATAGGCGTTTTGCAGTCTCTTCCTGATCGAATCCCATCGGGCAGGCTGCGCTCTTCGTGTTGATCTGATAGAAATCCTGTGCATCCATCTGACCGTTATCTGCGCGCTTCATGGACACTTCCGCGTTGTGGATCATCCGGCGGAACGGCAGTTCGAAATATGCATTTGGATTGTTGATTTCAGTCCACTTGTAGGTATATTCCAGAAAATGATTCCTGCCTTCCTCCGGCTGGTTGGCAAACCAGGCGATCTGGTCGTATCCCCACCAGTCTCTCCAGGCCAGTTCTTCTCTCGGTATATTTTCCCGGTCATCAACGACCAGTCCACCCCAGTTGTCGTATTCCATCAGGTATGGCATAGTTTTCGCGGACCATCCATTTGGATTCTCTCCACCTTCGCTGTAGCCCTCGCGCACCAGTACCAGCTCTTCTCCCGGCACTTCCAGAAGCGGCATACGGGTAAATGGCATTGCATGATAATCAAACAGCAATTTTCCACGGATATTTACCCCATGGGTATGTGCATCCAGCAGTATCTTGTGACGTCTTCCATGAATTTTCGCATACTCGCGGATCATACCGAACAGTTCTGTTGTTTTTGCCATTCCTTTATCGTTCGCGGTATACAGGTGTACCTGCCCCATATGGAGTGCCTCATAGCCACAGTCGATGTATCGGGTTGCCCGGTAATAAAACCACAGTCTTGCTTCCTGCCGGGACAGATCCGGAATCCCCCCGTCTTTTGCCGGATCCTCTCTCCTGCTGGTAAATCCGCTGGATTCGTCTGTAAACAACGCATCATCCAGGCAAAAACACCGGTGTTCCGGTTCCATACCAAATGCTTCAAACACATAGTCCGGGATCTCTACTGTCTCCATACGGCGTGTGATCCACTCAAAGACGCAGGACTGCAGGATCATTTCCGGATCTTGGGCATGCACTTTATCTGCCAGTTCCTTTGACAACCGAAAATGCTCTTCGTCATCCATCGTCATATACCAGATACCTGATGCTCTTCCAAGAAATTTCACACCCATCTCCCGGATCGCACGCAGATCATCTTCCAGTGTTTTGCTTTCATATAAACCTGCTGCCGTCACACTCCGGGACAGGTAATTTTCCAGAACTTCTCTGGAGATATTGCCATCAAATGTAAAATTCATCGTTTTTCACCCGTAACATTTCCTCTCTGTGAAACGCTACTTCCCTTCTCTCCTGTTTTCGTAACTTCTACGTCCGTGTATTGCTATCCGGTACATTGTTTCGTAAATAACTGTATCATTCACGCAGGATACGGATTCGAGTGTGCAGTTCAAAAAACGCAGGCGTAGCGATCTACGCTGAGGCTTTTTAAATTGTGCAATCGGATTCGCAGACAAATGAATGATACTGTTATTTCGAAAACGATGTACCAGTACTCGTCAGATAAGCCGCCAGGGTACTCATACACGCCCCGCTGGCTCCCTCTGCCATCTCATCGGTTTCTTTGCGCACCACGGACGGTCCCACCATATCGAGATGGATCCACTGTGTTCCATCTTCCACAAAATTTTCCAGGAAACATGCCGCCACGCTGGCACCTGCCCCTTTCCCCGGGGCATAATTGGCAAAGTCCGCACAGATCGACCATTCGATCATCTTATGGTAGATCGGTCCCATCGGCAGCTGCCAGTAATATTCTCCGGTCTGCTCCGCTGTTTCTTCCCAGATGCGAAGCGCTTCCAGGTCATTACCAAACAGCGCAACCACCTGATCTCCCAGGGCACTCTGTGCCGAATACGTCAGAGTGGCAAGGTCGATCACGGTGCGTGCCCCCATACGCTGCGCAAACGTGATACCGTCACACAATACCAGCCGTCCTTCCGCATCGGTGTTGTAGACTTCCACGGTCTTTCCTGCCAGCGTAGTGATCACATCGCCCATCTTTACCGCATCCGGGCTGATCACATTTTCTGCGAGCATCAGCACTGCCATCACATTTTTTTCGACTTTCTGTATAGCAAGATACTCCAGTATCTCCATCATTTCCGCTGCCCCGCACATATCGTACTTCATGCCGTTCATGCCATCGACAGACTTCAGATGATACCCCCCGGCGTCAAACATCAGCCCTTTTCCGACCAGTGCGGTCCAGTCTGACCCCGGTGCGCCCTCATAGCGAAGCACTACCATGGCAGCCTCTCTCCGGCTTCCCTGATTGACTGCTAAAAGAGCGCCGCATCCAAGTTCTTTCAGCTTCTGATCTCCATAAATTTCACAGTCGATTCCAAGCCCCTGCGCCAGCGTCTGTGCATACGATGCCAGATCTTCGGTATGTAAGTAATTGTTCGGCAGATTTCCAAGAGTTCTCGCATGTCCTTTACAACGTCCCAATAATTCCCCACGCTCCAGCGCTGCTATTTCCTGCGCCGAGCCTTCCAATACAAATGTATAACAGGTATCTCCATAATCACACAGTGAATCCCTGTTTTCGTATACTTTCTGTTTTCCCAGCATCTTCACCCCGTTCCGTGAAAACTGATATGCACCATCGTACAGGCTGCATACCCCATTGCACAGCATCTGTATCCATTCCTCTTTGGAAAATCCTTCTTTTTTTACCACGATCCGGCAGTCACCGCCCCGTTTTTTCCCAAGTTTCCGGAAGTTTTCCGGTGTCGCCCTTCCTTTCTCGAAAAAAACTTCTGCCTGCTGTTCTTCTGCCTGATTCGTCCATCGGATCTTCATCTTATCCACACCCCACATACTTTTCCCCTGTATATTTACACAATTTCCCGGTTATACAGGGGAAACCTTGATTGCCTTATTATTTTATCACTCAGATATCAGTGAAAGATTCCCCCATAAACCTCGTCATATTTATCTACCAGCTGTTTTGCCAGCGAATACGAATTTACCAACGGATGTAACATCAGCGCCTGTACAGCGGTTTCTTTGGACTGATTTTTGACTGCCTCTACGGTCAGTTTTTCGTACATTTTGATCAGACGGATCAACAGATAGCAATGTTCCGGTACTTCTTCAACTCTGACCGGATGGATGCCGTCTTTGGATACCAGACAGGTAGTCTCGATCACATCTTCATCTGCCAGTCCTGGGATGCTTCCGTTATTTTCTACGGACAGTACCAGATATTTTCCTTTTTCACTCTGCATACCTTCGATGCAGTCCAGCATAACCCCTGCATATCCCATACCGTCCGGTACTTCCAGCTGGCCTTTTTCCAGCAGCGGACGTTTTGCCAGACCGGACTCGATGCTCATGTAGGAATTCTCACGAACCTGCATATAATACAGGAAGATCTGCAGTGCGCCTTCCGGATCGGCATCGATATCCATATGCTTCAGTTCGTCCATCATCTGAATATTAACGTTCTCGATAGTCTTTCCTCTGGTTGCACCTGATTTTTTGATATTTTCCAGTGCTTTTTCTCTGTGATAGTAGTAGTACAGATATTCGTTCGGCAGGAATCCGATGGAACGGAGCAGATCCGGATCAAACATGGAGAATTCCTGTACCCCCTGTAAAAATGCATCGTCCGCCAGCAGTTCCGGTAAGATTTCCTCGCCTTTTTTCTTTACGCTGCGGATCCAGGACAGGTGGTTTAATCCGAAGAATTCTACATACAGATCGTCTTCTTCCACCCCCAGATCGTGTGCCATGCGGAACTTGGTGCTGCTTGGAGCATCACAGATACCGATGATCTTGTCGTATCCGGCGCTTCGCAGTGCCTGTGTTACCAGACCGGACGGATTGGTAAAGTTGAAGATCCATGCATCCGGTGCATATTTTTTGATCAGTTCACAATATTCCATCAGAACCGGAATGGTACGAACTGCCATGGAGAATCCGCCGACACCGGTTGTCTCCTGTCCGATCACGCCAAGATCCAGAGCGATTGTTTCATCTACAACACGGGAATGGTCTCCGCCGACACGCAATGTGGTTACGATATAATCTGCTCCAGTGATGGCTTCCACCGGATCGGATACCGCCCATACTTTCAGTTCTTCGTGGTTTCTCTCCACTACATGTTTACATAACTTTTCAATGATTCTCTGTTTTTCTTCCTGGATATCGTAGAGTACGACTTCGTCAATGTGAAGCTTTTTATATCTTTTTAAAAGTCCGTTGATAAAAATTACGGTACGTACACCTGCTCCTCCGATAACTGCAATTTTCATAACCTTTTCCTCCTTATTGTCTCTGGTTGTTTCTCTCAATAGTTTCCTGGTTTTTGATAAATGTTTCCAGCTTCTCTTCTGTCGGAAATCCGGTATTGCCACCCAGCGCGGTTACGGAGAGTGCTCCGCATCCGTTTCCGCATTTCAGGCATTCTTCCATGGATTTTCCTCTCAGAAATCCGTAGACAAATCCCGCATTAAAGGAATCTCCGGCTCCTGTGGTGTCCACGACTTCCACTATGTACGGTGCGGCCTGATACAACCTGCCGTCTTTTACTGCGATGGAACCTTTTTTGCCCATCTTGATAACCGCCATACCTGCAGTCCGGGCAAATTCCCGTGCAGCTTCCTCAGCACTTTCTTTTCTTCCGTAGTGTTCTGCCTCTGTCTCATTCATAAACAGCACATCAATATACGGGAAGAGATCCCGGATCTCCGGTTTCCACTCGCCGGTGGAATCCCAGCCGACATCAAAGGATACCGTTGCCTGTGTCTCTGCCTTGATCTTCTTTAACAGTTCCAGATATTCGTTATGATTGATGGAACCTGCATAGCCGGTCACGTGGATATGTGCGGCTTCTTTTACTTTTTCTACATCTACATTGACAATACTGATCTTTTCGTTGGTTCCCCGATAGGTCAGAAAGGAGCGGTCTTTTTCATTGGTAAAGCTCAGTGAGATTCCCGTTTTTAACTCCTTACTTATCACAAGCAGAGAATCATCTACATGGCTTTCCCGAAATTTGTTCCGGATCAGTTCGCCGTAACAGTCATCTCCCACCTCTCCCTGAAAGACCGGGTGAAGTCCCAGCTTGCCGACTCCCAGGGTAAATAATGCGGCGCCGCCGCCGACAAATGTCTCCATCACGGAAACTTCGTCTTCCTGTCCCGGTTCCGGAAATTTTTCCACTCCCGGGATTACGATATCAATGTTGACATCGCCGTATACATAAACATCCCACTTTTTCGCGTTCATACCTTCTCCCTCTCTCGTGTGCCCGGATTTTCTGTCACTTCCGCAGCCAGTTTTGTTCATTATATCATGAACTTCGTTCATGATCGACATTCGCCGCTCACGATGAATAAACTTCGTTTGTTCCCGCTCGCTAACGCTCATTGTATCATGATTCTGCAGCACCATGTGGTGTATTTTTTTATACTTTTCTCTTTTTCTCTATAAAATCTGCTTTTCTGACTTTTCTCAGAAACAGTAATTTTCAACCTTATTTTTTTCACAGAAAAAGGTTCCCCGCGTCGCTCATAGATTCATCTCTATATAAATGCTGAACGAGGCAAAGAACCTTTTAATATTTAACTTAACCTTTCACTGCACCGATCATCGCGCCCTGTGCAAAGTATTTCTGCACGAACGGATATACACAGAGAATCGGAACGGTTGTAACAACAACTGCTGCCATCTTCAGAGAATCGGATGTTACAGACACGGTATTATGCGCCAGTGCCTGAGCAACAGAAGTCACTTCCTGCTGTGAATTCATTGCTTTTGTCAACATCTGCTGCAGAACGGTCTGTACCGGCCACAGTTTGGTGTCGTTGACATAGAATGCTCCTGCAAACCAATCGTTCCAGTGATTTACTGCGGTATACAGTCCAACTACGGCGATTACCGGTTTACTTAACGGAAGCATGATTTTCAGGTAAGTCTGAAAGAATCCGCAGCCGTCCAGTTTGGCTGACTCTTCCAGGCTGTCCGGGATTCCTTCGAAGAAGGTTCGTACCATCAACAGATAGGTAACGCTCACCAGACTCGGAACCACGTAAACCCAGAAAGAGTTTAACAGGTGTAAGTTTTTGTACTGAATATAGGTAGGGATCATACCACCACCGAACAGCATGGTAAATGTGATCAGCATGGTGATGATCTTTCTTCCCGGCAGATCTTCCTGTTTCAGTGCATAACCTGCCAGAGTAGTTACCATTAAGCTTAAAAACGTTCCGATTACAGTTCTTGCGATCGTGATCACATAAGCTGTGGTAATACTTCCGTCTTTGAATACTTCTTTGAAGTTATCCATGGTGAACTGTCTCGGCCAGAACCATACGCCACCCCTCGCTGCATCCGCTCCGTCGTTGAATGCCAGCGCCACTACGTTCAGGCAGGGGAGCAGAATGATCAGACAGAGTGCAATAATGATCAGATAGATCAGCATCTGAAGTGCCTGATCCATCGGATTGACTTTTATCTTTCTTTTGTGCATTGCGTACCCAATCCTTTCTGTAAGTGTAACTTACCCGCTTTTCATTCCCCTGCCTGCCACCGGGGCAGGCAGGATCTCTTTGTCTTAGTCGTAGAAAGATACAGAGTCCGGATCCTCTTCGTATATATCTTTTACGTATTTCTCAAAACGATCGATCCCTGCTGCCTTCAGCTGATCGCGGAAAGATTCGATGATTGTTTTTACTTCATCATCCGATTTTGCGAAGCAGGCCTGTACGAATGTCTCATCCCAGTCAAGCAGATCCATCTGTGTCTTTACATCCGCAAGTTCGTCCGCGGACATATAAGCTGTTGCATCCAGCCCCGGAACCAGTTTCTTTTCTACCGGGTAATCTTCTGCGATCTGTACACTTCTTGCAAAAGTAGAGTTACCGGAAGATGCTCCCGGACGGGACTCACCAAAGTTATCTTTGTTGTTTTTGTTTGTCAGAACAAACTCGAAGAAGTAGTTTCCGGATCCACCGAATCCCGCACCGATGGTGTTGATCAGATAATCGGTATCTCCATCATTCAGTTTTTCTGCAACTTCATCTGTCAGTCTTGGGTAGCCGTCTTCCATTGTATAGGATACGCCTTCTGCACCATACTGTGCGATGATCTGTCCTTCTTTTGTAGAAAGCCAGTCAAAGAACTGGAAGATTTCTTCCGGATTCTCTGCATCTGCGGAGATTGCCATACATCCACGACCGCTCTTTCCATGTACAACTTCCTTGTTGTCATCGGCAATATCGTTCAACGGTCCTAACGGGATCCAGTCATCATTGGAGTAAATAATCTCTTCGTAATTATGCACGTCAGCGATAATTGCTGAGTTGTGGTTTTTGGATACTTCTTCTGCACGGGTAGAGTCCATGGTGAAGAATTCCGGGTTCATCAGATCTTCATCCAGAAGTTTTCTCACAAAATTGATCTCATCATATACATGATCGGTTTCTGCGATATGCTTTACATCGCCGTTTTCATCCAGGTTGTAGTCATCGCTTACACCCCAGTCATAACCGGTTGCGATATATTTCAGAGCATCAACAGATCCGCCCCAGTATTTCGATCCCAAGGGATAAACAGCATTTCCGTTGTCATCGGTATAACCGCCTTCTTTGATCTTAACCAGCAGATCATAAAAGTCTTCCTGTGTGTTGATTGCTGTGGTATCAATCCCAAGATCATCTGCAATTGCTTTCTGAATATACATACCTCCTACATATTCTTCATCTGCATTATATTCCAGAGAACGGTCAATTTCATCGATACTCATCTGCCACAGATATACACCATCCAGGTCATCACGGAATACAATGTTGTTCTTTGTATCGTCCGGCAGATAATCGTCTTCATAATATTTGGAATATACTTCGCTGTTTTTCATGTATTCAGATACATCTGCGAACATTCCGTCTTTTGCTGCTTTGTACAGAAGCGGGAACTCCGGTCTTGTGGAGTTATCCAGGTAAGATACGATAACATCCGGGATGGTTCCGGAAGCCAGCTGCGAAGCCATAACTTTTGCATCACTGTCACCAGGTGTATATTTTACATCCAGTTTGATACCGGTCAGTTCTGTGATCTTTTTCATGGTTTCGGTGTTGTTAAAATCTTTTGGAAGCGTATTTCCGATATCATCTACGTAAGCCTGTACGGTGATGGTCCGGTCAGCGATCCAGGTATCCGGTTTGTCAGAGTTATCTTCACTGGTATCTTCTGTTTTTGCACTGCTGTCTTTGCTATCAGATGAGCCGCCGCATCCTGCAAACATGGTCACTGCCAGTGTTCCTGCCATGGAAGCTGCCATCAGGCGTTTTACCATTTTCTTTTTCATGTAGTTTCCTCCACTTCGTTGAATTCTCAGGTTCCTTTTTTTATTCCTTTTGTTACCACAGTCCGACTTCCGTGATCTTCTTACAGATCCGGTTGCAGACTACTACAAGCACCAGTCCTACCAGACCCTGGATCAGACCGATCGCCGTTGCATATCCAAACTGTCCTCCCTGAATACCGATACGCAGAACGTATACATCAAGGGTATCAGCCAGAGACATGTTACCAGGTGTACGTAACAGCCAGATCTGTTCTACACCGGAAGAAAGCAGTCCGCCAACTCCCATGATAAACAGAAGACCAATCGTTCCCCGGATACCCGGCAGTGTGATATGCCACATTTTTCCCAGTTTTCCGCATCCGTCCATCTCTGCTGCCTCGTACAATGCCAGGTCTACGGAACTGATTGCTGCCAGATACATGATGGAATCCCATCCGATATTTCTCCACAGGTCCATGGAAAACAGGATTCTGAAGAAATATTTTGCTTCCATCAGGAAGAATGTGCTTCCATCTCCACCCAGTGCTGCGATTGTCTGATTCAGAACACCGGTGCTCGGTGCCAGAATTCTCTGCAGCATAGTTACGATAATAACAGAAGAGAGAAAATGCGGCAGATAGGTGATGGTCTGCGAGATCTTCTTAAACTTCATGCTGCGAAGTTCATTCAGCAAAAGGGCAAGTATGATAGCGAATGGAAATTCCAGGATACATTTGATCACACCGACTGTCAGTGTATTCTTGATCAGTCGTGGTGCATCATAGCTGGAAAAGAAGGTCTTGAAATATTTCAGACCGATCCATGGGCTTCCCCAGATTCCTTTCTTAAAGGAATAATCCTTAAATGCAAGAACAGAACCCGCCATCGGCACATAGCAGATCAGTGCATAGTAGATGATACATGGAATCAGCATCACATACAACGGCCAGTAACGTACCAGTCGTTTCTTCAGCGGCTGTTTTTTCGGCTTATATTTTTTAGCCTTTTCAACACTTGCTGCTTTCATAGATTTCCTCCTTCATTTATTTGATGAGGCTATTATACGAAGCAGCTGTTTTTCTCACAATGGACATTTCTTCCGGCACCAGTGGAAAAATCTACACTCTGAAAAATGTCCAGTATTTTTTATAGATTTATCCACTCAAGTTCCGCACAAATCGGATAATGGTCGGAAAGCCATACTTCTTTGTCGCGGTCTTCCCATTTTTTTACACTGCGGCAGGTAAGTCCTGCATAGCCTTCTTTTGCTTTTTTGATATAAATATAATCGATCCGTTCCGGTTCATCTTCCGGTTCAAATCCGTGATAGGTAATGCCAATGCCCTCTGTATAGTTGACATAATCTGTCCGTTCTCTCATCACGGCAAATTCTTCTCCGTCCGGCTCTGCGTTAAAGTCACCCGCAAGGATCACCGGTGCGTTGGCGAATAAAACGGCATCATCCATCTTCTTTAGGATCTGAGACAGTCCCAGGGTTCTCGCCTGCACGCCGAGATGATCCAGGTGGATATCACACAGACGGAAGACTTTCTTCTCCTGAAGATCTTCCAGTACCACTTCCGTGCACACACGCGGACAGATGGACTGTTCCTCGTATCTGCTTGCCGGCACATACGGTGTCGGAGACAACCAGAACGTTTCCATATTGATCAGGTTCAGACGTTTCGTACGGAAAGCTACAGTCATCTGTTCATCTTCGAGTGTTTCGCTTCTTCCACAGCCGATCACGGTATATTCCGTCAGGTTCTCTTTCAGCCATGCTGCCACATGGGGCAGGACTTCCTGAAAGCAGATCACATCCGGTTTCTCTTCGGCAAGTTTCTTTAAGATCACAGGTTTGCGGAACCGAAAACTGTTGGCTCCATCCTGGTCATAATCACATCGTATATTAAAAGTCACTAATTTTAACATATTCTTCCTCCTGTGTGTCCTTTTTTCTGTCGTAACTGTTCAGCATCTTCATAATTAATCACTTTCTATCATCAAAACTATCAGAACAGCCACAACCAGATTGGCTGTGTCCATGCCTTCTGTCCTCTGCTGTTCTTGATCGTCACTCTCACATACTCCTCATCTCCGTTTAACGTAAAGCTCCCTTCGGTCAGACAATCCCCTTCCTCGCTGAACAGACAGTCTCCCCGGTGCGGTGTCTGAAAATAAATATGCTGACACGGATCACAGGTCACATGTGCAACTCCGTCTTCTACATAAAAATCATGGAGCAAAGGTCCGGAAGATGCATAAAAACTTCCGTCTTTGATCGCCTCGAGGATTCCCCTGTGAGTAAATTCTTTCGTCTTTGCCATGATAAATCCACCAAGATCGTGTTCCCCGATATTATGGGCATCATCCGTAGCAAAACAGAAGATTTTATTTCTTACAAACAGAAAATGATCAAAATATGTCTCCGAATTACCGTTGTTTCCGAAAAATTCGGAACCGTGGTTGTAGATTTCCATACCGATCATACCCTGCAGATATTTGATATCGGTAGAATCGATCTTCGACCAGTACGGATGACCATACAGTGTTACATTTCCTCTCTGTCCGAAATATTCGATGATACGCTCCGCTGTTGTCAGCACACCGTTTCTGCGTTCTTCTTCAAAAGTATAATGTTCCGGTATCCGGTTTGTCTCCGGCAGACCGAAACCTACCAGATGATGATCCTTTCTTCCCGGCAGCTCAATATCCAGCTCCGTTCCCGGAAATACCAGAAAATCATCCCGGTTCAGTTCCGGATGAATCCCGTAAACCCAGTGATCTGTCAGTGCCAGAAAATCATATCCTTTGCTGCGATAATGTTTTGCAGTCTCTGCCGGCGTATGCATGCCGTCCGACCAGGTCGTGTGAGTGTGAAGATTTCCTTTTTTGTAAGTTCCTTCTTTATAAAGTGTTCTCTTTTCCATGTGGCTCTCCTTTATTTTCGCATATTTTCCAGTTTCGTCAATCTGTCCGGCGTCAGTTGCATCTACTTTCTTCCGTATTTGCGACTATTATAGCAAATCTGTTTTTTCCCTATAATGTACAGAACTTTTAAAATAACTGGACTTTTCTACGAATTTTTTCAGACTATTGACATCGGCAATCGGTCTGCGTATTCTGAGAATATACAGTCGGTATCGTACCGGCTGCAAGGACAAAAAACCTACAAATGAAAATGGAGACTACTATGGAAGAGATGAAAACCATTTACCAGGTAGAAGGAAAATTATGCAAAGACTTTATCGGTCAGATTTCCTACACCGTCTGCCTGGATCAGACTTACGGAGAACTGGATATTGAATTTTCTTTTGGACCGCAGCACTTCCGCCCGGAAGATGTGACCCCGGAACTGAAACAGCGCCTGCTTGACTACTGTAAAAAAGAATATGGTATGGAAGAAGGCACACCGGAGGAATGGGAAGATGTCGTGTATCACGGTATGAAAACCGAGATTCATACCATGGCAACCCTGAATGATACCTTCATCGGCAACATTCACAGACAGCTGACAACCCGACACATGCATTTTACCGCAACAGAAGCTACCGAAGGATGTATCCCACAGCCAGCCATCGAAGGCGTATTAAAAGTAACCATCCTGGTATTTTCCGTACTGCTGGATGACACCAACTACCAACTGACGGTACGCGCACGTTAAGGGAGGAACTTTTTATGTATAAGAGACTGGAATTACACAATCATACCAACGAATCCGACGCAGTATTTACCTGCAAAGAACTGACGGACTTTATGGTGGCAGACCAGGTGGATGCCTTCGCCCTGACTGATCACAACACCATATCCGGACATTGCAAAATTAAAAATTATCTGAAAGAGCATCCACAGCCAATCGCCTTTATCCCCGGCATGGAATATACCACTTATTACGGCCACATACTCTGTCTGAACCTGACCGAGTATGTGCCGTGGGAAAATATCAACAGACACAAGCCGGAACTTCTCTTCCGTGCTGCCCGTGAAAAAGGGGCACTGGTCGGCGTGGCACATCCATATTCCTTCGGATGGCCGTTCGCACAGGGCTGCCGTTTCGAGATGACGATTACGGATTATTCCTGCTGTGACTTCATCGAGATCTTCAACAACCCGGAACCGCTTCACGAAGTCAATGAAAAAGGAGTAAAACTGTGGGAAAATCTGGTGCTTTCCGGTGAAAAACTGGCTGCTACCTGTGGCATGGATCTTCATGGCAACAGCACCCTGCACGGACATTATTCCACCTATATCCAGGGTGAACCGGACGGCGATGTCTGCCGGGAACTCTCCGATGCGATCCACAACCAGCGTACCTGGGTATGCAAGGGATCTCTGTTGGAAGTACATAACGATGGAGAAGCACTCACCTTCACCATCCACCAGACCGGAAAACCGGGATACGAACCACTCATCGGGGATGATTACAAGATCACCCTCCGCACCAAAGATCGGGTCATCACCTGCAACGTCTCCGACCGGATCCCGCTGGCTTCTTTTGCAGAGCATGCTATTATTATCCCGATGCTTTTCGAGAAAGAAACCATTATCGAAAACCTCGTATGTACAAGCCCCGTGATGCATCTGTAAGACACCCTAATAAAAAAAAGCTCCCTGTCAGTTTTTGACATGAACCGACCCCCAGAAGTTAGACCCAAAAATCTAACTATTGGAGGTCGGTTTTCTTATGGCAAAATATAACTTTGAGCTTAAGAAAAAAATTGTTCTAGAGCATCTAAGTTTAGGTGTTGGTTCAAAAGCACTAGCAAAAAAATATAATGTTAAAAGTGCTAGACAGATTCGACAATGGATTCATAATTATAATGAGTTTGGTGAGGAAGGCTTAAAAAGAAGTAGACAGAAGAATAATTATTCTTTTAAATTCAAGCTTCATATGGTAGAATCTTATTTATCAAACGAGGTCTCATATGAGGAACTGGCATTAGCAAATGGAATCACCAATTATACTATGATTAGTAGATGGGTTGAAGCATTCAGAGTAGCTGGCCCCGACGGGTTAAGGCCTCGGAAGAAAGGTCGGAAAAAAACTTTGGATAATTCTGTTTGTAACAAAATTTCTCAGAATGTGAAAGAGAATACTCCTAATACAAGTGCTGAACATGTGAAAGAATTAGAAGATGAACTTCTTAAGCTAAGAATAGAGAATGCCTTTTTAAAAGAACTGAGGAGACTGCGTTTAGAGGACGACGCCAAAATGAGAGAACGGCTCGAATCATCAGTAGTCTCCGAAGACAATTCAAATTAAAAGACCTTCTCTCATACACAGGCATGCCTAAAGCAACATATATGTACTGGCAAAAAAGATTTGATAGAGAAAATCCTGACAAGGAACTCGAAGAAAAAATTCTTGAAATTAGGAAATCTCATAAGGACTATGGCTACCGTCGTATACTGGGAGAACTTCGAAACCAAAACATTGTTGTTAACAAGAAAAAGGTTCAAAGAATTATGCAGAAGCTTGGTCTACAGGTCACTTCATTTACACGAAAGAGCCGTAAATATAGTTCTTACAAGGGAAAGGTAGGAACTATAGCACCTAACAGAATTCGTAGACGATTTAACACGCATATACCTCGTCAGAAAATCACAACAGATACAACAGAATTTAAATACTATGAGGTGGATTCTAAGGGGCACATGACAATGCACAAATTATATCTCGATCCATTTATGGATATGTGCAATGGAGAAATACTAAGTTTTGGGATTGATAAGCATCCTTCTGCTGAAAATGTACTGGTAGCTTTAGAAAAGGCAATCAAAATAACATCTGATTGTCCATATCGAAGAACGTTTCATTCAGATCAAGGATGGGCTTATCAAATGAAAGCCTATTCACGACGATTAAAAGAGGAACGTATCTTTCAAAGTATGTCGAGAAAAGGAAATTGCCATGATAATTCGGTCATGGAGAATTTCTTTGGGTTACTCAAGCAAGAAATCTACTATGGTGTTGTATATTATAGTTTTGAAGAATTGAAATCTGAAATAGAACGATATATAAAATATTATAACGAGCAAAGAATTAAAGAGAAACTAGGATGGATGAGTCCTGTTCAATACAGGCTTAGCCTCTTGGCTGCATAAAAAATGCGTAACAGACAAAATCTGTTACGCAATAAAAGTCTAACTTTTTGGGGTCACCTCAACATGAACCTGTCAGGGAGCTTTTTTATTATGCTGTCTTATTTTTCATTTTTTTCTGGGATATTCCGTCTGTTGCAAGAATTTCTTTCTTCCCAAGCATGCACACCACCAGCGCCAGGAATGTCATCACTACCCAGCTTCCTATCGTCACGTTCCAGCCTTTCTGTTCTACCAGAACACCGATCGTAAACGTGGATACCGCCGTTCCCACATATGCCATACCGTTCATAAAACCGGACACCGTTGATACCTTTCCGATCGCCTCATAGCGAAGTGGGAAAAAATTGACAAATATCGTGTTAACACCCATCATAGATGCCGTTGTCATCGCAAACAGTACAATGGTCAGGATCATCGAAGTGTCTTTTCCGATCCAAATGCCCGTCAGAGCCAGCACTGCGAGCAGAAACAGCCATACAGCTGCAGCTGTTTCTTGTTTTTTGCATTTCTGATACAGGTACTGCGCCAGATAAGCCCCTGTCAAATTGACGATCGGAAGCATGGTTGTCACCAGAATGGAAAATGCCGGAGATGTGAGGAAAGTCTCCGTAATATACGTCGGAACCCATGTCGTCACTCCGTCCTTTAACATGCCGTGGATGATCACCGGGAATAATACCATCAGGATGCCGAAACCAAGCCATGCCTGTTTTCCTGTATTTGCCGTTCTCGCAGCTGTAGATTCAGCGTTATCCACATCTGCCGTTTCTTCCTCCGGGTTTTTTCCACATTTTTCAATCTTTTCAAACCCAATGATCCAGATAACTGACATCACACACAGACAGATCGCTGCCGCGCCGAACACGGCTCTCCATCCGATCAGCCACATCACAACTGCCGCCAGCAGATACGAAGCCAGCGTTCCTACCACCTGTGAGGATACGATATTGACGCAGAACTTCATCTTCTGTTCCCGGCTCACCATCTCCGCGAAGATCCGAATCACCGGTGGCCAGATCATTGCCTGTGCATACCCGTTGATCCCCCAGACCACTGCCATCGCTCCGAATCCGCCGACAAATCCCATGCACAGATTCGCCCCTGCCGCGATCGCAAGGCCGACAAAAATCATCTTTCCCGGGTGAAACCGGTCACCCAGCATCCCGTTACAGAACTGTCCGATCCCGTAAGCGAAGAAATATACCATACTGATAAATCCTGCCTGGCTTTTCGTCAGAACTGCCTCCTGAATCATCGCCGTCATCGCTGACGAATAATTCAACCGCCCGATATAGGAGGTAAAATAAGCAAACCAGCACAGCAAAAACAACAGCTGCGCATCCCTTGAATTTTCAATTTTTCTCATTTGTTTCATAGTTTCTTTTCCCTTTCCCTCTCTCATGGAATTTTCTTTTCCATGTTTCCCCACTATATCCCTTTCTATCTCTTCTGAAAATAGAAATAACACCGTTTTTCAGTAGATAATTCTACGAAAAACGATGTTATTTTTTAAATCTTTTTTTATTTTCTGCTCTCTTCCCGATATTGTAACGGCGTCATTCCTAGATATTTTTTAAATACCCGGAAGAAATACTGGCTGTCCTCATACCCCACTTTTTTCGAGATATCCACTACACTCAGCTCCGAGTGATACAACAGTTCTCTCGCCTGATTGATCCGCAGCTCCGTAATATAATTCACCGCCGACCGGCTCATCTCTTTCTTAAACATCGAAGAAAAATAGTTCGGACTCATCCCATAATGTTCCGCCAGATCATTGACCGTCAGGTTCTCCCCGAAATGCTCCTGAATATAGCCGACCGCCATCTGGATCTTACTTCTGGCATTGGCATCGGTGACACTCTCCGTGGATACACACTCCATCACCATCTCCACAATCTTCTGCCGGATCTCCTGGATCGACTGGATCTGATCCGGAAGATTATAGCTTTGCAGTAATTTTTCAACTTCGCCCGCATTTCTTCCTCTCCGGTCATAGTGATGCAGTAAAATATTCAGGATCCGGATCCACATAATCCGAAGATACCCACTTCCGTATTTTTTCACCAGTTCTTCTGAAAAGATCTCCTGTACCAGATTCTTCACCTTAAAGATCTCATTGTGCTCCATATATTGTTCCAGCAGATGCAGTTGTGATACCGGAAATTCCTGTTCCCCGAGGATCCTGATATCTTCATAAAAGTAAATATTGCCATTGCCATAAATGATCCGCTGTTTCAGTGCTATTCTCGCCTCCGTCGCCGTTTTCGTATGTACCTGACTGCAAGGACGACTGACACCGGTAGTCATATAGATATCCATCTTCTTTTCAAGTACCGAACGCATCCTGAGAAAAATCCGCTCCACTTCCATCCGCAGTTTTTTCGGATCATCCAGCGTAAAGATCGCATACAGCTGTTTCGGATCCGACAGACTGTTCACCATCTGTTTCTCACAGGACGTATCAATCTCATCAAAAATGTTACGGATCGTAAACCGAACCAGCTCATGATCCACCGGACGAAATCTCTCGTGTTCGAAACTTTCCTTGTTAATATGCAAAACCGCCAGATAGAATACCTGCTCACTGCCCCAGCGATCTTTCTCACATCCGCAGATCCTGCATAACTTTTCCCTGTTTATCACACCGAGATCCTGTTCTGCAAACAACCCGTTCAGTGCCTTTTCCTGCTGATATGCCGATTGTTCCCGGTCCATTCTCTTTTTCATCTGAACTTCCTGCCGGATGCTGGCCGTCTGCTCCATCTCCTTATACACCTTGTCAAATGCCTCTTTCAGATCATCGTTGGAAACCGGCTTTAACAGATACGCCTTTACGCCAAGACGGATCGCCGTCTCCGCATAACTGAACTCCGCATACCCACTGAGGACAATAAATTGGATCTGGTTATTTTTCTTCTGCATCTGCTGAATCAGTTCCAGCCCGTCCATATCCGGCATGCAGATGTCCGTGATCACCAGATCGATCGGATGCGCATCCTGGATCCCCAGCGCCATCAGACCATTGTCTGCCTCAAACATCTCATCTACATCAATTCCCAGATACTCGATTCTCGCCCGTAATCCCTGGCGAATCAGTTGTTCATCATCCACGATCAATATATTATGTCTCATTTCCTTCTCCTTCCCTCATGATTGGCAGTTGTATCGTAAAGCGACTTCCCTGATACGGAGTGCTCTCAATGATAATTCCGTACTGTTCTCCGCATGCCAGTTTGATTCTCTGATTTACGTTGCGAATTCCTATATTTTTCTTTCCCTCTACCGGTTTTTCCGTATTGATAAACCGGACGATCTCTGCAACTTTTTCCTGATCCATACCTTCCCCATCATCCTCGATCTGGATATACAGCCGGTCATTCTTCTCAAATGCAGAGATTTCCAATGTTCCGACACTCGTCAGATTCCCAAGACCATGTGAGATTGCATTTTCAACGATTGGCTGCAAAATAAACCTCGGAATATATACATGCGCCGCATCCACATCAATATTATAAAATACCTGAAGCCGGTTTCCGTGACGGATCTCCTGGATAAACATATAGTTTTTAATATGTTTCATTTCCTGCTCCAGAGGCACCATTTCCCCATAATCTTTTCCCAGACTGTACCGGAAGATTTCCCCCAGCTTTCCGCAGATATCACACACGACAAATACCTGCTTTACCGCCGCAATAGAACTGATCGTTTCCAGGGTATTATACAGAAAATGTGGGTTGATCTGCAGCTGCAGATTCTTCAGCTGAGCCTCTTTGTTTTCCAGCTTCTGCACATAACTGGTCTTGATCAGCTGATCCAGTTTTCCGAGCATACGGTTGAACTGCTGATCCAACACAGCGATCTCATCACTTCCTCCGATTTCTTCGCTCACGGACAGATCTCCTGTCTCTGCACGACGGAATTTTCTCACCAACAGTTCCACACGGGAAGAAAAATCTTTACTGTACCAGTAAATCAGCCCGGTCACCGTCACGATTAGAAGCAATAATAGTGGAAGAATCGCCTCGATAATCTCCACCCGTTTCTGCCAGGAGTCCTGGTTATCAAACAAAAACAGCAGATTCAGTCCATACTCTTCCAGTGTCTGACCGTTCACAGTATACGTGGATATCTGTCCGTTGGAATTCGCTCCGTCTTTTCGGTCTGCCGTTTCTTCCCAATATTTTTTTAGAATCTCATCTCCATCATTATTCACTGTCTGATACAAAATCTTTGCATCTTTCCCCTGCCCCTTATACACAATCACATTGTAAGTGGCACTCTCATCATCCTCCGTTGACGCCGGTACAAACAGACGCTTCATTGCCACATCCAGTTTTATTATTCCCAGCTGCGATCGGCTCAGATGTTCCGTATCCAGCTGTTCAATATCCTTCACCAGTGATAGGATCGGTTCTGAATCCTTCAAGGCAAAATAAGAAAACCAGCCATCTTCTTCCGCTTTTTCCTGCAGATACCATACTTCTCTGCTCGCCTGCTGCATCATAGACGCTCGACTGCCATATACCTTGCAATTTTGCACTCTGGAATACACCATGCAGTTTCTCACTTCACTCTGCATCTCCAGCAAAAGAGAGTTGTCCACCTCTTTGCTGACCAGTTCTCCTCTATCATACGGATTCAGCTTTTCATCCGTCAGTGTATTCAAAATCACCGTATTATTGGCGATTACTTCCAGACTGTTTCGGTACTGTTGCAGTTTTTCCTCAATATTTTTCATATACTGAGAAGTAATCTGCTCATGATAATCCTTCGTCTCTGTCTGTGCCGTATTGTCCAGCTTATAAAATAAAAATATACTGATAATCAAAATCGGCACCAGACTGGTAAGCAATGAAAATACTATCAGCTGTACAAAGATCGATTTTGAATGTATGCCTTTTCCTCTCATCCTGTGCTCCTGTTTTTTTATTCTGATTTTTCATATACATCTTAACGTAGAAAAATCCACTGTTGCAATAGAAAAAACTATCACCCACAGTGGATTTTTCTACGATTCAATTATTGCAATCAAATTCTTATAAACCTTATAATCAGAATATAACATAATAGCATAACGAAAAACACCGGAACCCTGATCTCTCAAGTGTTCCGGTGCCCCTGCCAAGGAGTCGAAGCGACGGGATTCGAACCCACGACCTCTGCGTCCCGAACGCAGCGCTCTACCAAACTGAGCCACGCTTCGATTTTATTTGTTTTCTGAACTCTCGTCCGTCAACAATAGCTATTATATATGATGTCTATAGGAATGTCAACACCTTTTTTGAAATTTTTTTAATTTTTTTTATTATTGCTTCAAAAGGTACATTTCACACGGGTTTGCGGCCTTTTTGGTGTTCTTTTAGAATGACAGTTTCTGAGAAAGTCAAAAAAAGAGATATGCCGGAAGTTCTGTTCCGGCATATCTCTTATCTTTGTTTCTCAGCTCAGCTGATATACATCTGCATACTGCACGCCGAAGCTCAGCGCCTCGGAATGGCTGCTGCAGAAGATGTCTACGTGGCCGTAAGCGGTTCCGCGGTCTTCTACCGTGTAAACCTGGCCGTTGATCATCAGTTTTGTGCCAAATGGTACACCGCCCATGGCAATCGTTCTGCCGGCGGTCGGTGTGGTTCCGCTCGCGGTGGATCCGCCGGACCACTGTCCGGTACAGATGGAACAGGAGCAATAGCCTGTCAGTTTAAATCTTCCAAGGTATGTTCCGCTGGAGGAGCTGCTGGAAGTATCTGACGCGGATGGACTCCCCGTTGTCGTGGAGGATGCGCTGCTGTCCGAAGAACTGCTTCCGGAGCTGCTGCTTGTATCGGTATCTGCTTTCGCTGCGGCATTTGCTGCTTCTGCGGCTGCGACTCTTGCGGCCTCGGCTGCCTGTTTTCTGGCGGCCTCTGCCTCAGCTTCTGCGGCAGCCTGCTGTGCGGCGGCTGCTGCGACTGCTTCCTCTTCTGCTTTCTTCTGCGCTGCAATCTCCTCTTCTTTCGCCTGACGGATCAGGTCGTTGATTGCATCTGCTTTGCTGTTGATTTCATCTACCAGTGCACTCTCGCTGGATTTTGCATCGTCCAGCTCTGCGGAGTAGGTACGGAGTTCCTGATAAGCTGCTGCGTACAGCTCCTGAATGGCTTCCTGCTGATCGCTGCTCTGCTGCTGCAGTTCTACGATCGCTGCCTGCTCTTCCTGCACCTGTGTTTCTTTTTCTTTTACCTGGTCTACCGTGTCCTCATACTCCTGCATAAGATCGCGGTCGAAATCGGAAATTTTCTGTATGTATTCTGCCCGGCTGATCAGCTCTGAAATGCTTTTGGAAGAAAAGAGCATTGCCATGTATCCGTTTCCGGAAGAATTTTCATACATATACTGGATACGGAGCTTCATCGCTTCGTACTGCTCTTCTTCTTTTGCTTTTGCATCTTCCAGATCTGCCTGAATCTGTACCAGTTCGTTCTGCTTCGCATCATACTGATCCTGAAGCTCCTGCAGACGGTTCTGCAGATCGTCCAGCTGCTGGTTCAGTTCGGAAAGATATTCTTCTGATTGTCCCTTTTTGGAATTGAGTTCGTCAATCCTGCTCTGTATGCTGTCAAGCTGAGACTGTGCGGCAGCCTGTTCTGCCTGAGCATTTGAAATTTTCTCCTTTGTACTGGCACCATAGCATGGCAGAACGGTTGCTGCCGTAAGCACTGTGGCCAAAACCAGGCTGAATAATTTCTTTTTTTTCATGTCGTACACCTCATACTTATTACGTTCTGTTGCTGATTGTCACTCCAAGTTACTGCGGAAAATGGGCCTTTTTTCCCGCCGTACTTTGCCATTATAACACAAGTATGTCTGAAATGAAAGTCTTTTTTAATTTCTGTTAATAACTTTGTAATATTTCGACGTTTTTCCTGCAAAAACTGGCATGATTTTTCTACTTTCTCCATCCAACAGGGTACTTATTTTTCAAGGTTCCATTGACCAGTTTGCCCCATCCAAGGCCGAATCCATCGACGCAGACCAGCTTCCAGCCCGACGGCGATGCGGTCTCTCCCGGCTCTACGGAAATTGTCTCACCGTGAAGATATTTTTCGGTACGCTCGTCATCTGCCTTTAAATTCATGTAATCTTTGAACTTGTCCGCGGAGAGTGTCACGGCAAACGGCTGTGACGGCTCTAAACGGTCTTTTTTCAGTTCACCGAGATACAGACCGTTCCGCAGGAAATGAAGATTCCGCACGCCATCCGGCAGGGACGGGGAATGGTATACTTTTCCGGCGCGGACTTCCAGTTCCTCCACCGGGATCGGTGCTGTCATCCGGGACAGGAAATCGGAAAGGATCTGTTTTTCTGCTTTCGACGGACCCGGTGCTTCCGTTCCACGGTCTTTTTTCCGGTTTTTCTGTTTTTTGTTTTTCTTTTCGATCGGTTTTTCTTCTGTCTCATAAGGAATGGCTTCGCCTTTTTTGCGGAACAGGGCAAGGTAATGGCCCTCGCCGTTCATTTTATGCGGCCAGATGCGCACGGTCTTTTCGATCTCCGGATCGCCGTTTCCCCAGACTGGATTGCCTTTTGAAAAACCTTCGTAGCCTTCCATCTCGATCAGTTCCATTTCCGGGAAGTTTTCCAGAAGAAAAGAAACGGTTCCCTCGTCCTCCTGCGGGGCGAAGGTACACGTCGAATACATCATGAGGCCGCCCGGACGCAGCATTTTGACAGCATTCGAGGTGATCTCGCGCTGCAGATCCGCAAAGAAATCCGGCCGCTCCGGGGTCCAGGTGCCGATGACTGCCTCGTCTTTCCGGAACATGCCCTCGCCGGAGCACGGTGCATCCACGAGGATTTTATCGAAGAAGCCCGGGAAGACGTCTGCAAGGCCTGCCGGTGTCTCATTGGTGACAAGCACGTTTTCGCTTCCGAACAGCTCCAGATTGCGCAGCAGTGCTTTGGCGCGGGCGTTGCTGATGTCATTGGCGACGAGAAGGCCGGTTCCTTTCAGGCGCGCATTCAGCTCGGTTGCCTTGCCGCCCGGTGCGGCGCAGAGATCGAGCACACGCTCACCCGGTTCGATCGGGAGGCGGGACGCCGGGGTCATGGCGCTTGGCTCCTGCAGATAGAAGACGCCTGCCGCATACAGTGGAGACTGGCCCATGCGCATGCCGTCCGGCACGAAATAGCCGTTTGGAATCCACGGAATTTTCTTCCACGTTCCCGGAACAAGCGGCGGGAAATCTTCGGTCCGGCATTTTTTTGTATTCACACGCAGCCCGGCTGTGCGGGGTGCGTCGTAGGAAGTTAAAAATGCATCAAATTCATCGCCCAGCATGTCCTGCATGCGGGTCAGAAATTCCTGTGGTAACTGCGCCATGTATTGTCTCTCCTTTTTATTTTGCTTTGTTGTGCATCGGTCCCTTTTCGTGAACTGGCGATGCTTTTTCTGTCTTTGTTTCTTTTGTTTTGCATCTATTTCATAATTTCTCACAGAAAAAGAGACAGCTTTTTCGATTTTTCAATCTTTTTGCTGTCTCTTTTTTGCATAGCGGAGAAGAAGGGATTTGAACCCTTGCGCCGTTTCCGACCTACTGGTGTTCGAAGCCAGACCCTTCAGCCTCTTGGGTACTTCTCCGTATTTTGTCAAATACATCATATATTATAGTGCTTTTTTCGGGATTCGTCAATGATTTTTTCGATGGTTTCTGCTGGAAATGCGGGGATTGTATTTTTTACGGAAATATTCGAAAGTGCAACTTACTCAAACAAATAATCTTCCTCAGGCAGCATCCCATCCCGATGCTGCCTCTTCTTTTATTCTTTCCCTTCTTCCGCCCTCTTCCTCTCTTCTTTTTTCTTCTTTTTCACCACCCGCAGTCTCCGGAAAAACGCACTCAGCATCTCCGAGCACTCTTCTTTCAGCACGCCGCGCTCGACCTTCACCTGATGGTTAAACTCGTGCATTTCCAGCATATTTAAGATCGATCCCGCGCAGCCCGCCTTCGGGTTCATGCTGCCGATGACGACTTCGCTGACTCTCGCCTGTACGATCGCACCGGCGCACATCTGGCACGGTTCCAGGGTGACATACAACGTACAGCCCTCCAGCCGCCAGTCGCCGAGCTTTTTGCTTGCTTTCCGGATCGCATTCAGTTCCGCGTGGGACAGCGTGTTTTTATCCGTATTTCTGCGGTTATAGCCCCGCGCAATCACCTTTCCCTCGTACACAATCACACAGCCGATCGGCACTTCCATCAGCTTTTCCGCTTTCTTCGCCTGCGTAATCGCCTGGCGCATGAAGCGTTCCCGTTCTTTCCGGTGCGCTTTTTCCTCCGGCGTTTCCAGCTTTGTTTCTTCTTCCATTGTGCACTTCCTTTCTTCTCTGCGTATATTTTCTGTCCTTCCCGCATATCGTGAACTGTAGCGCAGTATCTTTTTCTACTCTTTTTACTTCTATGCAGGAGGTTTTTATGTCTGATTACCGGCGTTTCATTGCCTATCTATACGAATACCCGAACAACCGCAAGGGCGGATGCTGCGGCTTTGTCCGCGTGGAGTCGCAGAACGGTTTCTGCCGCATGGACTTCCAGATCAAATCGCCGTCGCTTCCGCCGGAGACCTCGGTCACGGTCTACGGATTTATCCGCCGGTCAGGGCGGATGTACGGCATTCCGCTCGGGAATCTCCTCGCGGGTCGCTCCTCCACAAGCGGAAAGCTCTTCACGCACTCCAATTCCATTGGGCAGACGGATGTCACGCTCGACGAGCTTGGCGGTCTGATCCTGCTCTGCCGCCAGACCGGCGTCATCGCCACCCAGTGGGACGATCTTCCGATTCAGCCGGAGTTTTTCGCTCCCACGCTCCCGCAGGAGCCCAAAACATCCGCAGACAATGGTGCCAGACCGACCGAAGAGAAAACTGCCGAAACACCCGAACCTCTGGATCCCGCCGTACCTGCGCAGTCCCTGCCATCATCAGACGCTTCAAAAGCACAGTTCGATGAACTTTCCACAGAATTCAGCAGCAATTCCGAACCTTATCCACAAAATTCCAGCCCGGAATCCACCGTCTCCACAGAATCCACATCAACTAACACGGTAAACACCGTTCCTGCAGACAGGATCACGCAATCATCCGCCAACACACTCCATCCCGCATCCGCGGAATCTGTGAAAACCGCAGAAAGCTATCCCTCTGCCAACCCGGAACCGCCGCAGCCCATCCCGGATTCTGCCGCCCAGCCGCTACATATGACTTCTGCCGATTTTCCCGCCGCAGCAGCCGTGCCGCCGTCCCGCGCTGCTCTCTATCTCCAGCTTCAGGACCAGTTCCCGGAGTTCCACCCGTTCCCAGATGATGATCTGACCGACTGCCTGCGCCTCTCACTCGACGATCTTCCACAGCTCCGCGCCGCCGGTCTTTCGGTGGATGCGAACCGCTTCGTCCTCCATGGCTCCTCGTCCTATCGCCATCTGCTCCTCGCCCGGAACCGCGACCAGCAGGAACTCTGGTATTTCGGCGTCCCCGGCGTCTACACGCCGAATGAGCAGTTCATGGCAAGCCTCTTCGGCTTTTTCCACTTCAAGCAGGCGATGCGCCCCTCCGAGCTCGCGCCCGATGCCCGCTTCGGCTACTGGTACCGCACGCTTTAAAGCGTTTTTTAATCCACGCCGCGGATCTCCACCGTCTCAATCTTTCCGCGCAGGATCTCGCAGAACCGCTCGAGCTGCTCCCTCGCATACCCCGAGAACCTCGGATCAATCACATAATCCGATTCCCGGTAATTCTGCAGGAAGTACCGTTTTGCCCCGGAAAGCCACTTTCCGATCGCTTCGATCTCTTCCCTTCCATGTAGCTCTTTGCAGAGCGTTGTCCGGAACTCATAGTCCACCACGCCGCTCTTTAAAAACTCGACCGACTCATTGATCCGCATCACATCGATCTTTTTCACGCCCGCCGTCTCGCCGTACCGGGACGGCGCGTTTTTGATGTCCATGGCAACGTAGTCGATTTTCTTCTCTTCCACCAGCTTTTTCAAAATCTCCGGCCGGTATCCATTCGTATCGAGCTTCACAAGATATCCCAGTTCCTTAATTTTCGTCACGAACCGCTCCAGATCCGGATCCAGCGTCGGCTCACCGCCCGTCACGCAGACGCCGTCCAGCACGCCGCGCCGCTTTTCGAGCACTGCAAAAATCTCCTCCTCCGGAATTACCGGCTCCCATTCGGGATGCTGCACGAGATTTCCGTTCTGGCAGAACGGGCAGCGGAAATTGCATCCGCCCGAAAACAATGTGCACGCCACCTTGCCCGGGTAATCCAGCAGCGTCAGCTTTTGAAATCCATGTATGACCATATGCTATCCTCTCCGACCGCAGGACTCCGAACTTTCGTCCGCCCTGCAACAGAAAAAGCGGAACCATAATGTCCGCTTTTTCCATTCATCTTCTATTGGTAATTATTTGCCGTAACGCTCTGCCTGGGAACGGATCAGGTCCAGATCATCAAAATAGTTGATTTTCATGGCTGCTTTGACATCCGCCAGTGTCTGAGCGGCAACTTTTTCTGCCTCTTCGCTGCCTTTTTTCAGCATCTCATAGATCGCCGGAATGTCTTTTTCCAGCTCTTTTCTGCGGTTGCGGATCGGCTCTAAGGTCTCCTGCAGTACATTGTTCAGGAACTTCTTCACTTTGACATCGCCAAGGCCGCCTCTCTGGTAATGTGCTTTCAGCTCGTCGAGATTTGCGTAATCCGGCAGATAGCGCTCGAAGTGCTCCGGCTGGCAGAATGCATCGAGATAAGTAAATACGGTATTTCCCTCGATCTTGCCCGGGTCGGTGATCTTGATGTGATCCGGGTCGGTGTACATGCTCATGACTTTTTTCTTGATCTCATCCGGCTCCTCGGACAGGTAAATGCAGTTTCCGAGCGATTTACTCATCTTCGCTTTTCCGTCGATACCCGGCAGACGTCTGCAGGAATCATTCTCCGGCAGCATAATCTTCGGCTGCACAAGTGCCTCGCCATAAACCGTATTGAATTTGTGGACGATCTCCTGTGTCTGCTCGATCATCGGCATCTGATCCTCTCCAACCGGAACGGTCGTTGCCTTGAATGCAGTGATATCGGCTGCCTGGCTGATCGGGTAGGTGAAGAATCCAACCGGGATGCTCGCCTCAAAGTTTCTCATCTGGATCTCCGATTTTACGGTTGGGTTTCTCTGCAGTCTGGAAACCGTAACAAGATTCATATAATAGAAAGAAAGCTCGCACAGTTCCGGAATCTGAGACTGGATAAAGATGGTGCTCTTTTCCGGATCAAGTCCGCAGGAAAGGTAATCCAGTGCTACCTCCAGAATGTTCTGGCGCACCTTCTCCGGGTTGTCCGCATTGTCGGTCAGCGCCTGTGCATCTGCAATCATGATGTAAATTTTATCGAATTCACCGGAGTTCTGCAGCTCCACGCGGCGGCGCAGTGAACCAACGTAATGTCCTACATGCAGCTTGCCGGTCGGTCTGTCACCGGTCAGTATAATTTTTCCCATTTTTCTTCCTGCCTTCCTGATACGTAATCTTCGCAGTCCGCTTCTGTATGAAAAATTTCATGAAAATTCTCATAACTGCGGACCTTCTACATACCCTCTATAATACCGTCTTTTTACAAACACTGTCAATGGTCTTTTCCGGTAAAATTCCTCAAAATATCTATTATGAGACAAATCGTTCAACAGCCACGTACAGCCTTCCCTTTTTCGTCTGATTCTGCACGCCAACATAGCGGAATTTTCCCATATGGCGCACGGTCACGAGATCGTCCTCTTTTAATGACGCACTCGGCGATGTCACCAGCTTTCCGTTGATAAACACCTGGCTGCCCTCGATCAGCGGCACCATTTTGCTCCGCGAACTGCTGAACGCCAGCGACAGCACCGCATCGAGCCGCACGGAAGCGACGGAGCCTTCTTTCCGCTCGGTTTTCGGCTCCGTCAGCTCCTCCGGCAGTCCCGCCTCGACTTCACAGTACACGCTCGTATGGCGCACTTTTTTCAGCTCCGCACAGATGTAGTCCGCCATATCCGCCATACAGATCAGATACGCCTGGTTTCCATCGATCAGAATGTCTCCCAGCTTATACCGCTCCACGCCGAGATTCATCAGTGATCCTAAGAAATCACGGTGTGACAGCGCATCCGCAAATTTTTCATTCAGCGGGCTGATGCGCACGACTGCGATCGGAAGCATCGACGCATCACCGTCCTCTGCATAGGATGGCAGAAACAGCGCCGCTTTCCGCTCTGCCGCCTCGTATCCGCCGGACAGCACGTAACGCACGCCCGGGATTTTATTTACCGTGCGGTAGAACAGATCCTGCTCCGCCAGCGTCAGAAACTCCGTGTGTGACGGAACATCCCTGTGATAACACTGCTCTGCCAGATCCTGAATCCGTCCTACCAGCACTTCTTCCTCATTCATGGTAATCCCCCTTTGATACACCGCGGGCTGCCCCTGTTTTCTTTCGGGCAGCCCACGTATCACACTTTATTTATCCAGCAGCATCGACAGCCCGATCCGCTTCTTCGCCAGATCAAGGCTGATGACCTTCACTTCCACGATATCGCCGACGCTCACAGCCTCCAGCGGATGCTTGATGAAGCGTTTCGTCATCTGGGAAATGTGGACGAGTCCGTCCTGATGCACGCCGATATCGACGAATGCACCGAAGTCAATGACGTTGCGCACGGTTCCCTTTAAGATCATGCCAACCTTCAGGTCCTTCATATCGAGCACGTCGGTGCGCAGGATCGGGCGCGGCATCTCGTCACGCGGGTCACGGCCAGGCTTCTGCAGCTCTTTGATGATATCGCGCAGCGTAATCTCGCCGACACCGATCTCCTCTGCCATCTTCTTGTAATCTTTGATGAAGAACGCCGTCGATCCCTCGCTGATCTGCTCTGTCTTCATATTTAACTTTGCAAACAGCTTCTCGACTGCCTCGTAGCTCTCCGGATGAACGCTTGTGCCGTCCAGCGGATTTTTGCCGCCGGTGATGCGCATAAAGCCCGCGCACTGCTCAAACGCCTTCGGTCCGAGTTTTGCCACTTTCAGGAGCTCTTTTCTGCTCTCGAAACGGCCGTTCTCCTCGCGGTATGCCACGATGTTTTTTGCAATCACCTTGCTGACACCGGAAATGTATTCCAGCAGCGACGCGGATGCCGTGTTCAGATCGACACCGACTTTATTCACGCAGTCCTCAACGACACCGCCGAGCGCCTCGCCGAGCTTCTTCTGGTTCATATCGTGCTGATACTGGCCGACACCGATGGATTTCGGATCGATTTTGACGAGCTCTGCCAGCGGATCCTGCACACGGCGTGCGATGGAAGCGGCACTTCGCTGTCCGACATCAAAGTTCGGGAATTCCTCGGTTGCCAGCTTGCTTGCAGAGTAAACGGATGCTCCTGCCTCGTTTGTGATCACATACGCAACCTTCTCCGGGATCTCTTTTAAGATCTCGACGATGATCTGCTCGGACTCACGGCTTGCAGTTCCGTTTCCGACAGAGATCAGGGTGACGCCGTATTTGTGGATCAGATCTTTTACGGTCGCTTTTGCTGCTGCAATCTTCTTCTCATTCGTCGGCGCGGTCGGATAAACCACGGTGGTATCGAGCACTTTTCCAGTCGCATCGACAACAGCCAGCTTGCATCCCGTACGGAACGCCGGGTCCCATCCAAGGACAACCTGGCCTGCGATCGGCGGCTGCATCAGAAGCTGCTCAAGATTCTTTCCAAAGACCTTGATCGCACCGTCCTCTGCCTTTTCGGTGAGCTGATTTCTGACCTCACGCTCGATGGCCGGAGCGATCAGACGGTTGTAGGCATCCTCGATGGTCGCCTGCAGAACCGGCTTTGTCTGCGGATTCTCTTTGGTGATGATTTTTTTCTCGAGATAACGCAGGATTTCTTCCGTCGGCGCCTCAATTTTGACGTTCAGGAATTTTTCTTTCTCACCGCGGTTCAGCGCCAGCACACGGTGTCCGGCAATTTTCGATACCGGCTCGGAAAACTCATAGTAATTCTCGTAAACGGACTCTGCTTTCTCATCCTTTGCTGTCGAAACGATTAAGCCCTTCGCCTCGGTTCTGCGGCGGATTTCCATGCGGTAGTCCGCCTCATCCGAAATGCTCTCCGCAAGAATGTCGCATGCGCCTGCAATGGCATCCTTTGCCGTTTTGACTTCCTTCTCCTCAGAAAGAAATGCCTCTGCTTCTTTTTCAAGCGGCTCTTTTGTCATCTGCAGAAGAATGATGTTTGCCAGCGGCTCCAGTCCTTTTTCTTTTGCAATCGTCGCACGCGTCCGGCGTTTCGGACGGTACGGACGGTATAAATCCTCTACGACCACGAGAGTTGCGGCCTCTTCGATGGATTTTTTCAGTTCTGCGGTCAGCTTGCCCTGCTCCTCGATGCTCGCCAGGACAACGGTCTTGCGGTCATTTAAACTGCGCAGGTACATCAGACGGTCATACAGATTTCGCAGTACCTCATCGTTTAAGGAACCTGTTGCTTCTTTTCGATATCGTGAAATAAAAGGGATCGTGTTTCCCTCGTCAATCAGTTTCACTGCAGCTTCTACCTGCCACGGTTTGACGTTCAGCTCGGCTGCCAATACCTGATTCATATCCATAGGTAAATTCCTCCTGTTGTCTCTTCCAAAACACGCTGTTCCTTCTCTGTTTTTCCCGCATAAAAAGCGGGACCCTTGGCGGAACAGCCACTCTATTACCTTATCAATAGGTCTTGTTTTTGTCAACCTTACATGATAAAATCTTTACTATAGCTTTTTTGACAGACTGCGTGTGAAACCGCGCTTTTTTGCAGAAGAAAGGACATTTTATGACACCAGAAAATTACGATCCAAACACCAATGAGTCCGGAGATTCCTATCAGTCCTCCCATCCGTACGGCGTGCCTGAGGGTCAGCGTCCCGGACCGTATCAGCATTACCAGCAGCAGCCTCCCGTACAGCCGCCGCGCAGGACGGGTTCGCAGGCCCTTGCGGCCGCTTCGATGGTCATGGCGATCTGCTCCTTTTTGTTCATGCTCAACATGGGTTCCCTGTTTTTCGGCTCGCTCGGCGTGATCTTCGCCCTTTTAAGCCGCGGCGCAGGACGCATGAGCGGCACGGCAAAAGCCGGTCTGGCGGGCTGTACCATCGGCATAATTGTCGGTATCTGCATGTATGCTTCTTTCCTGCTTTTCAACATGGTCAGCGACGGCAGCACCAACCTGCTCGAGCGGTATTACAATCAGTACATGCAGGAATACCAGATGACACCGGATAACGGAACAACCACCGACGGAAATACCATTTAGGTACCAGAAAGGATTTTTCATGAACGGACAAAAACAGAAATTTTCAGAACTGAAAAAGCAGGCCCGTGAGGCCATGGCAGGCCGATGCGGCACGCTGGTGGGCGCAACCGCGATCAACCTGTTTCTCACCTTCTCCTGTTCCCTCATCCCGACGCTGATTTTTTCAGGCACAACGCTGTACGATATCATTTTCCTGAATCTGACGCTGTTCCTGTTTTCCCTGCTCCTCAGCCTCTTCCAGGCAGGCTACTTAAAAATCTGCCTCTCGACGCTGCGCGGGGAACCGATTTCCGTCGGTGATATGCTCTACGCTTTCTATCACCACCCGGACCAGTACGTGCTGATGTTCCTTATCATCAACGGCATCAGCTCCGTGATCGCCCTGATTTCCAGCATTCCGGGCTTCCAGTATCTTTCCTCCCCGAGTGCGGAACTGACGCTTGGAACTGCACTTTCCATTGACGCCGAGCTTTCTTCGCTCATGAATGTTTACGTTTATAAGCTGATCGGCTCTCTCGTTTCCACGCTGGTGCTGGTTCCGTTTTCCCTTTCCACCTTCGTGATGAACGACGCTCCCGGCATCGGCCCGATCCAGGCGATCCGTCAGAGCTTTGTGCTGATGAAAAAGAATTTCTTCCGCTACATTCTGCTGCTCCTCAGCTTTTTAGGACTTGAGATCCTCGCATCCTGCTCCTGCGCCATCGGCTTCTTATGGGTGATGCCGTATATGCAGATCACGATGGCTGCGTTCTATCAGGAACGGAAAGATATCCTGTATCCGGCATCGGAACCGGTGGGATATGATACGGATTCCTTTGGATCCGGCACAGATCTTTAAAAATAAATCTTAAGATAACTAAAAAGACGTTTCACACCCCTTGCTTTACGGCTGTGAAACGTCTTTTTAGTTATGTCTATTTCGAGATCTTAAATTCTCGCGCGGATTCTGCTCTGGATTCCGTCGAGTTTCTCTGCTTTTTCTCTGTACTCCTGCTCTGTGATTTCGCCTGTGATGAATGCGAACTCCTCGGACAGACTTGGAACTGCTACGATTTCTACTTTTCCGAACAGCTCCTCAATCTCACTCTGGCGCTCTGCGGCGTGGCCGGACACGCGGACGAAGAAGCGGCTCTTTACATCATCGATCTGCAGCAGGTCCAGTTTTTCCTCGCTCCAGCTCATCATGATGTTTCTGCCTTTGTTCTTTGCGCAGTCTACAACATCGGCAACAACGGCACTTGCGGTCGGGAGTTTTCCTGCTCCGCTTCCGTAGAACATGGCATCACCCAGTACATTTCCGTGGATGAAGATGGCGTTGAAGACACCGTTTACGCTGTACAGCGGGTTTTTCGCGTCAATCATCACCGGGCTTACCATAGCGTAATACTGATCACCCACCTTGCGGCTTGTTGCGAGCAGTTTGATTGCGGTTCCCATCGAGGTCGCATATTTGATATCCTCTGCGGTGATCTTTGTGATTCCCTCGGTGTAAACCTCTTCGTAATTGACTTCTTTTCCATAAGCAAGAGAAGAAAGAATCGCAATTTTACGGCACGCATCGTAGCCTTCTACATCTGCTTCCGGGTTGCGCTCTGCGTAGCCGAGGCGCTGTGCCTCTTTTAATACATCCGCGAAATCGGAACCGTCGCTTGCCATTTTGCTTAAGATATAGTTCGTGGTACCATTTAAGATACCAGTTACTTCATCGATCTCATCTGCAGTCAGGGAGGAGTTTAACGGACGGATGATCGGGATACCGCCGCCGCAGCTTGCCTCAAACAGATAGTTTGCGCCGTGCTCTTTTGCAATTGCAAGAAGCTCGGTACCGTGTCTTGCCACCAGTTCTTTGTTGGATGTGCAGACGCTCTTTCCAGCCTCCAGCGCACGTTTTGTGAAGGTGTAAGCCGGCTCAACGCCGCCCATGACCTCGACAACAATATCAACCTCCGGATCGTTTGCGATCACTTCGTAATCATGTACCAGCACTTTTTCCACTGGATCTCCCGGGAAATCTCTTAAATCCAGAACGTATTTGATATTAATCTCGTTCTCTGCTCTCTTGTTGATGCTGTCATGGTTCGTGTTGATGACTTCTACCACGCCGGAACCAACGGTGCCATATCCTAATACTGCAATCTGAATCATCTCTTTTGTCCCTCTCTTGCTTTTTCTTTTTCAGGACTCCTGTCCTAAGATTTTAAAATAATGAACTCCCTGTCTGGACTCAATCTCGTTGATCATCTCCGAGGCGTCTCCCCGGTCTTCCGCGATATCCACACTGATCGTCAGTGACGCCACGCCGTTTAACGGAATCGTCTGATGAATGGTCAGAATGTTTCCGTGAAACTCGGCGATAATCTTCAGCACATCGGAAAGCAGTCCCGGCTCATCGTCCATCTGCAGAATAAACGTAATCGTTTTTCCTTTTGCATTGTCATGAAAAGGAAGAATATCATCTTTGTATTTATAGAAAGAGCTTCTGCTGATTCCCGCTTTTTCCGTTGCCTGCTGCACGGTAAGCTCCTGCATATCCATCAACCGTTTGGCCTCGATGACCTTCAAAAGGACCTCCGGAACCGCCTTTTCTTTGATTACATAATACTTTGTTTTCTCTTCTCTCATGGCAATCCTCTGTTTCTATGTTCTTTCCAGGAAATACATTTGTTTTCACAGGAAAGATCGTACCATATTCCGGCACAATGCGCAAGGACTTTTTAGAATCCGATACTTCCGCCGCCGTGGCTGTTTCCGCTGGCGGATGTGTGAACGTGGCTTCCGCCGCCACCGCCTCCTCCGCCGCCGGAACCGCCTCCTCCGTGGTTTCCGTCGTCCCTCGGGATCTTGTGCATCGACACATGGCGGTCAATCAGTGCATCCCTGCGGTCTCTGATTTTTACGCGTTTCAGATCCGCATAGCCCTTTGCACCGCGGTTTTTCTTTCGTCTGTAACTCTTCCAGATTCCAAAATAAACACAAAATCCTGTCACAGCAGCTAAAAGGACAGCAATCATTGCCTCGGTACTGTTGATTTTACGGTAATGAATGATCGAGCCGTCTTCTGTAATCAGGTAGTCCGCCTCGGAAACACCGCGGTCGAAGCACTCCTGCGTTATCGTAATCATTTTTGCAAACGTCCCCGCATAGTCGCCCTCTTTTGCATAGCTCTGCGCTGCCTGCAGAATGTCATCGATTTCCGCGTCCGACATATAATACTGCATAATGCCCGACGTTGAAATCACAATCTGGCGCTGTCCCATGTCAATGAGGAAGCAGACGCCGTTCGGCTCCTTCGGATACTTTTTATCATAGAAATCATCCGCAATCGCCTGGCAGTCCTCGGAGCCGCTGCTGTACTCGGTCAGGATCACCATATGAATGTCCGTATTGCTCTCGAACTCCGCACAGGAACGCTCGAGATCCTGCTCCTCCTCATCCGAAAGAAGCGATGCGTTGTCGTAGACATACTGGGTGTCCGCTTTTACGGTATTCACAGAAAAAATCCCGCACAGCAGAAGGGCTGCAAAAATGCCGAGCAGATATTGTCTCGCTTTTTTCATTCTTCTCATGAGAAATACCCTCCCACCAGCATAAAGATCAGTACAAAAAGTGCACTCACAACCGACGTCAGCAGCGCTTTTTTCCGCTCAAACGGAAAATCACCGTTGATCGTGCCGGTCTGGCCGTTCATCGCGTAGTAGTAAACTTTTCCGTCTTTTCCCGGATACGTCAGCGTCCAGACCGGAAACAGTACGTAACGCCAGTCCTCCCGCTTTGGAGAAAGCTTCATTTTCTCCTGTTCGAGGGAAATATACTCATTCGCCTCGTTCCGCATTGCGCCGCGCGCCATCGTCTCCAGTTCTTTTTTCAGTTCCGGTGCGATCTGCGCCTGTTCGATATCACGTTTTTCCGCCTGAAATCCGGAAAGATAGCCCATAGAAAACGGCTGCATCTCCTCCAGACGATAGGGCTGCACGCATTCGATCAGATCGCGGTCGGCCTTGTTCAGTGCATTGCGCGACAGACCGTCCACGCGGACCTCGCCCTCCCGGCGGACATCGTAGATGCTGGTCTCTTTGTACTCCACATCACCGGTCTGCCAGACTCTCACCTTCCGGCCGCGTGCCATGTAATCCGTCTCAAAGTCTCCGCCGTAAATCCAGTACGGGAAATAGACACCCGTCATCTTCTGTACCTGGTTTTTCTCGAAAAAGTCCTTCGGAATAAAGCGTTTCTTCCGCGCAAATGACAAAAATTTCTCGATTGCCTGCTCCTTGCTGATCTTAAACGGCAGCACGAAATCCGGCATATATTCTCCCGAAAGCCGGCCGGAAAGCACCACCGGGTTGTGGCAGTAGAAACAGTATGTCGCTGCCGTCGTCGCATCGGTCACAATCTCGGCGCCGCAGTTCGGGCAGATGTAGACAACTGCTTCGCCCTGCTCTGTTTCCCCTTTTGTTTCCTCCGTACTGCTTTCCTTCTGTGCATCGGATGCTTCCTGTGCACCGGCAGCATCGTCCTCCCCGTTCAGCGCTTCCGCTGCTTTCGGGTTCGCCTTTTCGGCTTCTTCCTGTGTAAACGAGGACAGGCAGTACTCGCATTTATACTTTCCGCTTGCCGGATCGAAGGTCAGATCGCCTCCGCAGTTCGGGCATTTGTATGTAATAACCTCCATATTCTATCCCTCCTTCCCCGGAGCCGCTGTTGTATTGGATGGTTATCTGTTTTCTTTTACTGTCTTGGTTTTCCGCAGTTCGAGCAGAAATTGCCGGTATTCTCGGTCCCGCATGCGCAGACCCATTTTCCTGCCGCTTCCGGTTTCGGGCTGCCGCAGTTCGAACAAAACTTCCCGCTGTTCTCCGTTCCGCACTTGCCGCAGATCCACACCATCGGCTTTGCACTTCCGCAGTTTGAGCAGAAATTGCCGGTGTTTTCCGTTCCGCAGGAGCATTTCCATACGCCTTTTGCAGCTTCCTGCTGTGCCTTGGCTGCCGCCTGCTGCTGCATCTGCTGCTGATTCGAAGCGGACGCCGATGCAAACGAGGAACCGAAGGCATTCATGCCCATCTGAACACCCATAAAGCCGTTCATGGCTCCGTTTGGGTTGGCTGCTGCTTTCTCCATACTGCGTGCCATCGCTCCCTGTACATAGCCCTCACGGATCGATGGATCAGACATCATC
>OICL01000127.1_pt1 | contig 48974 bp, 38 predicted proteins | sample 1581231 | NCBI WGS metagenome assembly OICL01 (sample SAMEA3882542, study PRJEB24775) | human gut metagenome | biome: human-associated habitat; feature: intestine environment; material: feces | place: Netherlands | collected 2009/2010 | reverse complement strand
GCAGGAAAGACGGGCCTCATGCGCGAGGACGTTTTCAAAACCAAGCCCGGCCCCGGCCGGACAGCCCACGAACGCTACAGGTTCTTGACACCCATCGCGCGCATGGCGTTCAGGATGGCGATGATCGCCACGCCTACGTCGCCGAACACGGCAAGCCACATGTTGGCGATGCCGAGTGCTGCCAGCACTAGAATCAGCAACTTAACGCCCAGCGCAAAGATGATGTTCTGCCAGACAATCGCCATGGTCTTGCGTGCCACGCGGATCGCGCGGGAAATGTTGGACGGCTTGTCGTCCATGAGCACGACATCGGCGGCCTCGATCGCAGCGTCAGAACCCATAGCGCCCATGGCAATGCCCACATCGGCGCGCGTAAGCACGGGCGCATCGTTGATGCCGTCGCCCACAAAGGCGAGCTTGCCCTTGCCACTCTCGGTTGCAAGCAGCGCCTCGACGCGCTCGACCTTATCGCCCGGCAGCAGCTGCGCGTGGAACTCGTCGAGACTGAGTTGCTTGGCCACAGACGCCGCAACCTCCTCGCGGTCGCCCGTGAGCATGACGGTGCGCTTGACACCGGCGGCGTGCAGGTCGCGAATCGTTTGCTCAACATCGGCCTTGACGGTGTCTGCAATCACGATGTGGCCGGCGTACACGCCGTCAACGAGCACATGCAGAATCGTTCCGACGACCTCGCAATCGGGCGCTTCGACTCCGGCCGCGGCGAGCATCTTTGCGTTGCCAACGACGACGTGCTTGCCGTCGATGGTTGCCGTCACGCCATGGCCCGCGTCGTTGGTGGAGTCGCTTACGCGCTTGGGGTCGACCTCGCCCTGGTAGGCGACACGTACGGACTGCGCGATGGGGTGATCGGAGAACGACTCAGCAAGGGCTGCGACTTCGAGCAACGACTGCTCGGTATAGCCGGCCTCGGGGTGTACCGCGACCACCGAGAACGTGCCGTTGGTGAGGGTGCCCGTCTTGTCAAAGACGACGGTGTCCACGTCGGCGAGCGTCTCGAGGTAGTTAGAACCCTTGATGAGAACGCCCAGCTTGGACGCGCCGCCGATGCCGCCAAAGAAGCTGAGCGGGACGCTGATCACCAACGCGCACGGGCAGCTGACGACCAGGAAAGTCAGGCCGCGCAGGATCCAGTCGGACCAGGCGCCGGTGATTAGGCCGCCGCCGAGCGCGAGCACCACGGCCGCGCCGGTGACGGCGGGCGTGTAGACGCGGGCAAAGCGCGTGATGAAGTTCTCGGTACGCGCCTTCTTTTCGCTGGCGTTTTCTACGAGCTCCAGGACGCGCGCGACAGTGGACTCGCCAAATGGCTTGGTGGTGCGCACGTGGATGAGCCCCGTCATGTTGATGCAGCCGCTGATGATATCGTCGCCGGACTTGGCGGGGCGGGGGACTGACTCGCCCGTGAGCGCGGCGGTGTCGAGTTGCGTCTCGCCCTCGACGATGACGCCGTCGATGGGCACGCGCTCACCGGGCTTGACCACGATCACGGTGCCGACGGCGATGTCATCGGGGAAGACCTGCTCGAGTGTGCCGTCGGGCTGCTCGACGTTAGCGTAGTCGGGCGCGATGTCCATCATGGCACTGATCGACTTGCGGCTCTTGCCCACGGCGTACGCCTGGAACAGCTCGCCGACCTGGTAGAACAGCATGACGGCGGCGCCTTCGGCCATGTGCGGGTCGGTATCGGGGAAGAGCACCATGGCAAACGCGCCGATGGTCGCGACGGCCATGAGGAAGCTCTCGTCGAAGGCCTTGCCGCGGCGGATGTTATTGAATGCCTTTTGCAGTACGTCGTAGCCGGCAATCAAAAACGGCACGAGGAACAGCACAAAGCTGGCGTAGATGTCGCCCGGGGTGCCGAACGCGGCGGCGAGGGTGCCAAGCTCATCGAGGGCGTACACCACGGCAAAAATGCCCAGCGCTACCAGGATGCGGTTGCGCTTATGCTCGAGTGACTCTTTTTTCTTGCGCTTCTTCTTTTTCTTTTTGGGGTCGGCAGTGGCCATGACTCGTATCCTCCCAATTGAATGTATGAACACTCGCTCATATAATTTCGCGAGCAAAGGCCGCGGCAAGCGCGGCCTTGCAGGCTGGCGTAAACCTGGGCTAGAGAATGATCTCGCAGTCCGGCTCGGCGTCGGCCGTAAACTCCACGACGCGGTTGAGCACCTCGTCGAACTCGGTGTCATCGGCCTCGAGCGTCAGCTTCTGGGTCATAAAGTTGACGGACACGGATTTGACGCCCTCGAGCTTGGCCAGCTCGTCTTGAAGCTCGCGTGCGCAGTTGGCGCAGTCGATCTCGTCGAGTTTAAACTGCTTTTTCATGGTGGGTTCCTTTCCCTGTTTTGCGGCTTGGGTGCAGGCCGCGCTGGTACCGTGGTTGGTTGCTATTCGCAGATATGGCTCATGCCCTGGTTGAGCATGGTGTAGACGTGATCGTCGGCAAGCGAGTAGAGGATGTTGCGGCCGTCGCGGCGGAACTTGACCAGGTGCGACTGCTTAAGCGTGCGCAGCTGGTGCGATACTGCCGACTGCGAGGTTTCGGTTGCCTCGGCGATTTCGGCCACGCAGAGCTCGCGGCCCATGAGGGCATAGAGAATCTTGATGCGCGTGGTGTCGCTGAAGACCTTGAACAGGTCAGCGAGGTCGTACAGCAGCTCCTCATCGGGAAGGTCCTCGGGCGAGCAGGTGGTGGGGACGATTGGCTCAGTGGCCTCGGTGTCGGGCTTCGTTTCATCAACGCAGACGCTCATTGCAATATCCTTTCATATGAACATGCGCTCATATAACTCACTTCCGATTATATGAGCGCATGTTCATATGTCAATACAATTTGCGATAATTTCGATGACTGCTTGCTGTCTCTGCGATTTTCTGTGGGTTAGGATGCATCGACACAATGCTCGCCAACATATTTCGAGATGTTCGGCCAGCATGCTAAGAAAGCCGCCTCGAGAAGCATTAGAGCTGTTCATATTTGTACTTTATCTTGTTAAATACCGTGAGAATCAGTTCTTTTTCTACGGGAGTTCCTGCAGAATCAGTTTTATCTAAAGTTATATTGAGCATTGCTGCAGCCAATCAGGCAAATCGGTGGCCGAATAAGTCGAAAAATGTAGGTGGACATCCGCAGAGACCGCCTTTAGAAGAGCGAATTCTCAATTAGATCAATAATCGCGTCGTCTTCCGCGCGGTTTTCATCGATTTTTGCGGACATTTCGCATTCCCATGGCCCATTGATTTCTTCAGCAAGGGCCCCAACGTGTTGCATGTCATCGGGTTCGGGCACATCGTTGATGCTCGGGTCATCAGCTTGCGGATATTGGCTTGCAATTTCGCGCTTGGTGGCCTCTTCTTCTTTGTGCGCCTCCAGGATGCGGCGACCGTATTCGAAGTAGCGCCGCAAGACAAATTGACGAAGATTTTCTTGCAGGATGGCGAAGTTATCCGGGAGTCGACCGGGCCAGATCTTCTCGCGAATGCGAATCGCTTCCATGACCCGTCTAAAAGCGGACTGTTTGAAAAAGGAATGACGACTAACTGTGATAACGGCATATCCCATGTTTCGCAGCGTGTTTCGGCGTTCCTCGTCAATTGATTGCTGCTCGGGCTCGTCGTGGTAAAAGCCGTTGTATTCGATATCAGTCATCGAATTTTCGAGCAGCGCGTCGAGGTAGAAAACCGTCCGTCGCGTTAGGGCGGCGTATCTTTTGGGGACTGGGATCGGATAATCCGTTTTGATAGCGCGTATGGCTAAGCCACCCATTGACTTGGGCATTGTCAGCATCATGACAAACGCCGTTTCGAGTGGGGAGCGACAGCCTTCGTGTACATAAGAAAGTGCCTTAAGTGCTTTATTAGATCCACGATACCCCGGTGCCTCTGAAAAGAAGGCTCTGAGCTCTTCAACGCTGGTTAGGGCTGGGCGCTCGCGATATTGAGTTTCGTCGGACGTTCCAAGCGCGTAGGAGCCGCAGATTTCAAAGTAATACTCAACGAGCTCCGAAAGGTTGAGGTCGGCTGTTGCTTCTAACGCGCACAGCTTGATATCGACGATGTAGACGTTCGGCTCGAGTTCTAGGTAGCTTTCTGCATCAAACGTATAGCGCGTGCAGTGGCAGATGCAGCCCTTGCGGTGCCTTTTGGCATTATTGGAAAACGTCAGCACATGGATACGTTCAGAATCGACATTCTTTCTGTTGAGCCATGCTCGTGCCGCTTCCAGGTCGGACGTGGTCGGCGCAGACACCCTGATCTTTTCCATAGGTATGGGACCGGTCGCGTAGCTTGCGAGCGAGTTGGCTGTTTGGTATACAGCGCGTGCCGTGGTATGTGACAGAATGATTCCCATACGCGCATGATGGCATAGCGGACGCCGCATACGCCCGAAACTTCGGGCAACGGTATTGGGGCGCGGCTTATCTTCTGCGAACGGTGGGTTTTTGAGCTGTCGTATTGAGGGAGCAGCTTTGGCTGGGGAGGTTTCTGCCGGCTGCCCCTTTTTGATGAACTTTAGTTGCGGATTCGTAGCTTCTAAGCGTTTTTGCCGACCGCTCAGATGCCTCACCAACATAATTTGAGTTATTCGGCCTTATCCTATACAAATGGTGCGATCGCAACGTCCTATTCGAATTGATTCAGGTAGATTTATGGGGCTTGGTTGCGAAATTAAGGCGATTTTAGCTTCGATTGCGGTTCAAGGGGCCTTGACTAGTGGTTCAGCTGGCCGAACAACTCGAAAAATGTAGGTGGGCCAACCTGCCGACTATGTGAAGCACGCGTATTTGCTCGTTTTGATGAAAACTAGGGTGCAGCCATAAGGCTGCGCCCTAGTTTACTGCGTGTCGGTGTGCCCAGACGGATTGCGCTGTGCCTGGCAGGCGCTCCCGCAGATGGATCGGTTATTTCGCGAATAGGTTCTTGAGGTTGAACTCGGCTTGGACGGTGCGGAGCATGAGGTCGGTGTCGTCCAGACCCAGATGCTGCTCGTTGGCATCGGCGGCGAGGGTGCCACGGCGGCGCGCCCAGTTCTCGAGCGCGGCGGGCGCGGACTCGCGGGGGAGCGAGCGCACGTCGGCGTCCAAGCTGCGGCAGATCTGGCGCGAGTCGATGACGATAATCTTGCCGGCGCGGCGTGCCTCGGCGTAACCGTCCAGATGAATTTTGAACCAGCTGTCCTCGAACGCGGCGTTATGCGCCATGTACGGGTACTTCTTCATAAGCTTGAGCAGCTGCTTCTGCAATTCCTTGTTCTCGCGGAAGGGCGTTTTGCCGTCGATGTCGTCCCAGGTGATGTGGTGGATATTCGACAGCGGCACATCCTCGCCGCGGTAGATATCGGGCAGGCCGCAGTAGTGTGCCTCGGCGTCATGCGGCACGGCGTCGCTGGTGAGGTCCATGATTTCCCAGCCCACGTTGATGATATAGCCGCGCTCGGGTGCACGGCCGGTGGTCTCGATGTCGATACCGAGCACGGTGCCCTGGATGGGCTTGCGGGCGTAGGCCACGCCGAGCGCGTCGCGGTCGCCGCGGATCTCGCGCATGACCGACGCGGCGGTGCGCTTTTGCATCTTACCGATGGCGGCGCAGGTGTCGGCATCGGACAGGCCGCGCGAAAGCGTCGCGGGCGTCACGTTGCGCAGGCGCGCCTCGCCAATCTGGTCGCACAGGTCGCGGTTGCGGTCAGCCAGGTCGCGCACGGTGGCAAAGTCGAAGCTGGGGTCGCCCTCGGCGGTAAAGTACTCGGTTTCGAGCACCTTAAGGGCCTCCTCGCCCTTCTGGCGCTCGGACTCCATGGCGCCGTGATCGCCATAGATAAACATGGGAATAAACGGCTGGCGCTCGTATTCGAGTGCTTGTGAAACGTTCATATAACTGCTCCTTGGACGGGCCGCAGCGCGCGGCTCGGGTTCATTGAGATGTGGCGAGATGATAGTTTACCATGGGCAACTATTGGCATCGCGCCTAGGACAACTACAATACCCTAGTTGACCGCTAGGACTTTTACAATGCTGCCGAAAGACACGAAAGGTTCCATCCGTCATGGATTTGCTGATTGATATTCTGCTCGACGCCGGCAAGGACACGCTCTCGCTTGTGCCGTTTTTGTTGGTGACGTATCTGGCCCTCGAGACCTTGGAGCACGTCGCGGGCGACCGCGTTAACGGGGCCATCAAGCGCGCCGGCGCCGCGGGTCCCGTGGTTGGCTCGTTGCTGGGTATGGTGCCGCAGTGCGGCTTTTCGGCCATGGCGGCAACGCTGTACGCCGGTCGCGTCGTGACCTTGGGCACGTTGGTGGCGGTGTTCCTTTCGACCTCCGACGAGATGCTGCCGCTGCTACTTGCCGAGCAGGTTCCCGTGCAGACCATGGCGATGCTTTTGGCTTCGAAGGCACTGATCGCGCTGGTCACGGGCTTTATCGTGGACGCGGCTATCCGCGGCCTTCGTCGTAACGCTCGCGCGCATGCGGCGATTCGCCGTACCGTGCTGGGGACCGCTTCCAATCCGGCTCATGTGAACTGCGCGCACGACGACCATACCGGGGGCGACATCATTGATGAAGTGGCCGAGGCGGGCGTGAGCGCCGATCACATCCATGAGCTGTGCGAGCGCGACCATTGCGGTTGCGATGAAGACGAGGACGAGTACGAACACGGACATGGACACGATCACGGTCATGGGGGCGAGCATGAACACCATGATGGCCACGGTCACTCCCACTCTCACGAGAGCGCGCCCCTCCTGTCGATTATTCGCAGCGCCATCTCGCACACCGTGCAGGTATCGGTATTCATTTTTCTGGTGACGCTGATTCTGGTCGCCGTGCTCGAGACCTTCGGCGAGTCCGCGATCGAGCAGTTCCTGCGTGGCAACGAGACGCTCGCCGTCCTGGGTTCGGCGCTTGTCGGCCTGATCCCCAACTGCTCGGCCAGCGTCGTCATCACGCAACTGTACCTGGAAGGCGCGCTGCAGCTGGCCCCGATGCTCGCCGGCACGCTCATCTCTGCCGGTGTGGGCTACCTGGTGCTGTTCCGCACCAACCGCAGCGCCCGCGAAAACGTCCTGTTCCTGATCATGATGTACGTCATCGGTGCCGGCTGGGGCCTCATCCTCTCCGCCGTTGGCCTTTAAGTAGATTATTGGGACATGTCTTACGATCTACCCCTGTGACCAGGGCATTTCCGCTGCCAAAACAAAAAGGTAGATTTCCGGGCATGTCCCGAAAATCTACCTTGGTTAGCGCAGCAGCTCGGTGAGGTTGCGCTTAAAGCGGGCCCGGTCTTCGCTGGTAAATGCCGCCGGACCGCGAGTGCGACCGCCGGCGCGGCGCACCTTCTTTTCCTCGTGGCGAATAAACAGTTGCATGTCGATGGTCGCCTTATCGTAGACGCGCCCGCGCACGCCGATGGCGGCGGCATCGCGCCCGAGCACCATGCTCGCCAAGCCAATGTCCTGCGTCACGACTACGTCGCCCGCCTGCAGGCGTTCGACAATGGCAAAGTCGGCGCTGTCGGTGCCCACGCTCACATCGAGCGTCGTGACCCAAAATCCGCGTCGCGCATGCTCGACGTCGCGCGGATCGTTGCGGCGAATGTGGCGTTCCAGGTTCTGTGTGCTGTTGCCGGCGATAACGACGGCAACGCCCGCCCGCCGCGCGCAGTCAATCGACTCGCGCGTGACCGGGCAGGCGTCTGCATCAATAAAGAGCGTTCGCGGCATCTAGTGCACCAGTTTGCCAAATTGAATAGCGCGAACAATCAGCGTTACGCCAAACACCAGCAGTGCGGCGCCGCTAAAGATGACGAGCATCTTGGCCGACCACAGCGGATAGATAAACACGAACATGCCGGCGATGATGGAGAGCGCGCCGCTCAGGATGGCGAGGGCACGGTTGGACGAAAGCTCGGACTCCAGAATGGACATGACACCTTCGACGATCCAGCCAAAGCCGGCCACGATAACCACCATCGTGGTGAGCGTCGCGGTCGAGAAGGCCTGGTTGCGCAGGATTATGACGCCGCCCAAGATAATGAGTAGGTTGGAGATGATGCTCGTCACGCGCCAGCCGGTGGGCAGCAGCGGCTCAAAATGGCAGTGAACAGCCTGATGGCAGCAGTGATTACAAAGTAAAAACCCAGGACAGTCGTCAAAAAGACGAGGGACTTGGCGGGTGCAAAAAGCAGCGCGATACCAGCAATGAGCGCTAAGACGCCCGTGATGGCGTAAATCCAGCGCACGGCCTTGACGGCTTTGCCCGCCATGCTTTTCTCGTCAAATCCAAACTGGCTCGATTTTTGGTCATCGTTCTTAAAGATGCCCATAATGTCTCCTTTCCGTGCGGCGTAAGCCTTGATCGTTACAACCAGTATCGCCTAAAGGCGCTGGCGTATGGGTCGGAGAGGGCGAAACGTAACCCAAAGGCCCCGAATTGTTTCCGTTGTTCCCCACGTTGCGATTTTCTATTCAACAGGTGTAGAACATTGCAGCCCTGTTCGTTATTGCCTACGTTTTAGGTTAGATTTTCCTAAGGACAATTGGCTTGTATTGGGGGTCCCTATGAACGAAGCAGTTCCCGAGGCGCCGTCGAGTGTCGAATCGATGGCAGAGCAGGGTTGCGAAAAGCTCGGCTTGGAAGCGTTTGATGCGCTGGTCCGTCGTGCCCGTACGTGCCGCCGTTTTGACGAGTCCATGCGCGTGCCGCGTGAGTTTTTGCTCGAGCTGGCAGAGCTGGCTCACCTGACTCCCTGTGGTGCCAATGCTCAGCGTCTTCGTTTTCATGTGGTGAGCGATGCCGAGGATTGCGCGCGCGTATTTGATGAGCTCGCGTGGGCCGGTGCGCTTAAGGATTGGCCGGGTCCTGCCGAGGGTGAGCGCCCGACCGGCTACATCGCGATTTTGGCCGAGCGCGCCGTTCCGGGCAAGCCCGCCGCTCCCATTACCGAGGTCGACACGGGCATTGCCGCGCAGACGATGATGCTCGCCGCCCGCAGCGCCACGCCCGAGGTGGCAGCCTGCATGTTCAAGGCCTTTACGCCCCACGCGATCGATGCCATGGGGCTCGATAACGACAAGTATGAGCTCAAGCTGATCATGGCGTTTGGCGTTCCGGCCGAGACACAGGTGATCGATGCGATCGATTCCAACCCCGACGGCTCCATCAATTATTGGCGCGACGAGGCACAGGTGCACCACGTACCCAAGCGTTCGCTCGCCGACGTGCTGGTGTAGTTGAGCGTCACCGCGGTGTGATCCGGCGGTAAACCACCACAAAGGTACCTGTCCCCTTTGCGGTGGTGCGAGAGGAGGGCGTGTGGCAGATTTGTATTTAGTGCGGCATGGGCAGACTGAGCTCAACGTGCAGAACATTTTGCAGGGTGGGCACGATTCGCCGCTTACGGCGCGCGGGCGCGAACAGGCGCTGACGGCGCGTACGGCGTTTGCGGCGCGTGGCGTGGCCTTTGATCATGTGTATTCCTCGCCGTTGGGCCGGGCGCGGCATACGGCTGAGCTTATCGTTGGCGAGGACCGTTCCATTGAGCTGGTCGATGACCTACGCGAGTGGCATTTGGGCTCGCTGGAGGGTACATCAAATCGTGATATGCCGCCGCAGCCCTGGGGTGATTATCCGGTCGCGTTTGGCGGCGAGTCGGAAGTGCAGCTTCAGTCGCGCATGGTCGCGGCGCTGTCCCGCATCATGGCCAGGCCGCAGCACGACTGCGTGCTGGCGGTTTCCCATGGCTCAGCCTGCCAGGAGTTTCTTGAGTATGTGACTGGCGAGGGGGAGCTACCCGACAACGGTGCCGTGCTTCATTTTGGCTATTGCGACGGGGCGTTTTCGCTCTTGGGTTGGTAACGAACGAAAGGACCCCTATGAATAAAGATCTGTATCTGGTCCGTCATGGACAGACGATATTCAACCTTAAGCGTATCATTCAGGGGTGGAGTGACTCGCCGCTTACGCAGTTGGGTTGCGACCAGGCGGCGCGCGCCGGCATGTTTTTACGTGCGCGTGGCATTGAGCCCGATCATGCCTACACCTCCACGCTTCATCGCACCGAGCAGACTATCGCCAACTTGTGGCCGGGCTTGGCGTACGAGCGCCTGGACGGTCTGCGCGAGTGGTTCTTTGGCGACTTTGAGGCCGAGCGCGTGATGCTTATGCCCGAGCGCCCGTGGCGCGACTTCTATTGCCAGTTTGGCGGCGAGGGCCAGATGCAAGTGCGCGAGCGCATGGTGGCGACGCTGATCGAGCTTATGCAGCGTCCGGACCATACGTGCGTGCTCGCGGTAAGCCATGGCTCGGCCATCAAGGAGTTTATGGATCACGTGAAGGGTGCGGCGGCCGACGAGCGCGATCGCGTGCCGGGCAACTGCGCGGTGCTGCACTTTGCGTTTGACGACGAATCCGACACGTTTGAGCTGATTGAGATTTTTACGCAGGAGGATTACGCACGCGAGCTGGGGCTTGAACCGCTCGTGGCGGCAGCAGGCCCGCAGCGGGGATAACGTGAGCGTGGCGGCACGGGTCGCCGGCATAACTTCTCGACGCAAAAGGGGCGGAGATGCATGTACCTGCTGCATCTCCGCCCCCTGTTTGTTGAGCTGCCGATTTTTGTGCTGGACGGTCTGGTCTTGCTAGAACCGCGCGACTTGGTGCGTGAGCAGACCCGTCGGAACCTGCGGCGCGCCGCCGCTGACCTGCGCGGCGGGGAAGAGCGCAGCTACGGCAAAGTTGAACGGCTCCTTGCCGGTGTACGTTCCGGCGGCACGGGCCTCATCGGCCAGCAGCTGCGACGCCCCGGCCAGCGCGGCAGCGTAGGCGGGGTCGTCGGCCAGTGCCGGCTCTGGTACTTGGTCGAGCATGGCACGGATGGCGGCAACAGCGTCCTCGCGCTTGACCTCCCACACGCGGTGCGTAATGCCCGCGGGGTCGGTGACGGCGTAGAGCGAGGCGCCCTCTTTGGCAGCGCCCAGGATGATGTCCATGACGGGCGACGCCTCGTAGGCGAGCGACACGGGGCGCGGCTGAACTTTGAGTTCGGCGATCGCGCGCGCGGCGGCGGCCACGTCGGCGCTGGCATCGCCCTTGCCGCCCGCAAGTACACTCGTCGGGCAGATCGCCACGACACCCGTCACACGTCCCGGCTCGCCCGAGCATTCGTACACGTAATACGCCGCACCCGGGTCCTTGAGCATCAGACCATCGGCAATGGCTCCGCGCAGGGCATCGTTGCCGCTTAGGATGCTGCCCATTGCAGGCAGCGCCTCGAGCACGCGGTCCTGAGCCGGGCGGATGCAGGGAAACGGAAGTGCTTTCATGGGCGGTCCTAACGCGCGAGTCGGTTTGTTCGCGGCTTATTATGCCCCAACTTGGCCGCTCGCGTCCCAGAGCACGTTATCGGCGAGCGCGATTAGCACCTGCTGACAACGAACGATATCGGCGTGGGGCACATATTCGTTGGGCTTGTGCGCGAGCGCGAGCGACCCGGGACCGTAGCTCATGCAATTGCGGTTACCTGTCTTGCCGGCAATGACGGCGGTGTCGGTGTAGCCGGTAAAGAAGCCAACGGTCGTGTCCGCGTCCGTCACGTCATCGGCGGCACGCTTGAGCGCTGCTAGAAGGGGAGAGTTTGGGTCGCGCTCGATGGCGGGGCGGTCGCCCGTCACGACGTAGCTGCCGTGGCAACCGGGAATGGCGGCTTCGGCGACGGCGATGGCCTGCTCTACCATGCGCGTTACGGCGGCCGTATCGGTCGGCGGGGTCAGGCGCATGTCGACCCAGACTTTGGCGCGGTCGGGTACGACGTAGGGGCGATATCCGCCCTCGATTTGGCCGAACGTGATGGTCGAAGGCCCCAGCTCATCGTGCGCGGGCAGCGCCACAAACGCGCGACGGAGCGAACACACGACCTCGGCCATGGCGGCGACGGCATCCGCGCCCTTCCAGGGCCGGCTTGCATGCGCCGTCACGCCATCCATTTCAATCTCGAACCACGTACGCCCCTTGTGCGCCACCTGGATCTGTCCGTCGGTGGGCTCGGTGTCCAGCACCCATTCGCGCGAACCGACCCAGCCGGCATCGATGGCTGCCTCGGAGCCTCGCATAAAGTCTTCCTCGTCGACCGAGCAGATGAGCGAAAAGCCGCGGCGGGGCAGCGCGCCATCCGCCGCCACGCGCTCGAGCGTATGGACCAGTGCGGCAATGGCACAGGCCAGGCCACCCTTCATATCGCAGGCGCCGCGGCCGTAGAGCTTGCCGTCGCGCACGACCGCCCCGAGCGGCGTAATGTCCGCGTCCCAGCCGTCGCCCAAGGTGACTGTATCCATGTGGCAGATGTAGACGAGCCGTGGCTCGTCGCTCAAACCGGGCACGGTGACCATGAGATTGCGGCGTCCGGTCAGCACCTCGAGTTCCTCAACCTGCACGGCATGGAGCACCGGATGACTCAACCGCTCCAATTGAGCCTCAACCAACACTTTGATATAGCGTTCAATCTCGCCCTCATACGCACCTGGGTCGGAACTGTCGATCCGCACGAGCCCTTGCGTAAGCCGCCAAGCAAAATCTGTATCAACCATAGGCACCTCACAGATAGTTAGGTCAACATACAAATTGTATGTCAAGAAGCGGCTCGGTGCATTTAATGGAGCGCTCACAAAAACGGGGGCGCCTCTCGTGCGAAAGGCGCCCCCGCGGGCATTCAATGTCAGTAACGGGCAGGCCACATGGGGAACTGCCCGTCAGATCAGCCGGCGCTATTTGATCACGCGCACGCGATACATCGACGGAATCTGCTTGAGCGCCTCGATGGTGCTGCTGTCCAGGTGCTCGTCGGTGTCGAACATGGTGTAGGCGTTCTCGCCGGCAGACTCGTTGGTCATACGCTGCACGTTGGCATTGTCCTTGGCCAGGATTGCCGTGATCTGACCGATCATGTTGGGCACGTTGGCGTGCAGGCAGGCGATGCGGCTTGCGGCGCGCGCCTTGCCCATGCTGCAGGTGGGGTAGTTGACGCTGTGCGCGATGTTGCCGTTCTCCAGGTAATCCTTAAGCTCGCTGATGGCCATGTCGGCGCAGTTGGCCTCGGCCTCGCCAGTGCCGGCGCCCGAGTGCGTGGTGATAAACGTGTTGGGCATCTTGACGGTCTTGGGCGTGGCAAAATCGCAGCTAAACCAGCTCAGCTTGCCCTCGCGCAGGGCGGCGTCAACGGCGTCCTCGTCAATGATGGTCTCGCGTGCGTAGTTGATGAGCACGGCGTCCGGGGCCAGCAGGTTGATCTGCTCGGTGCTGATCATGCCGATGGTGTCGGCCTTGCTGGGCACGTGCACCGTGAGGTAATCACAGCCGCGGCAGAGATCTTCGAGCGTGCCCACGCGCTGCACCTCGCGGCTCAGCACCCACGCGTGCTCAACGGAAATGAACGGATCGTAGCCGTAGACGTCCATGCCCAGATTGACGCAGGCGTTGGCGACCTTGGAGCCTACGTTGCCCAGACCGATGACGCCGATGCGCTTGCCCTTGAGCTCGCGGCCCACAAAGGCCTTCTTGGCCTTCTCGGCGTCGACCTGGATCTCGGGGTCGTCGGCGTTGTCGCGCACCCAGTTCATCGATTGCACCACGCCGCGGCTCGAGAGCACCAGCATGCCTAGGACGAGCTCCTTAACGGCGTTGCTGTTGGCACCGGGGGAGTTAAAGACGACGACGCCCTTCTTGGCGTACTCCTCGACGGGGATGTTGTTGACGCCGGCGCCGCAGCGGGCGATGGCGCGGATGCCCTCGGGCAGCTCGTAGCCGTGCAGGTCAGTCGAGCGCATCAGGATGGCGTCGGCCTCCTCGGCGGTGCTCACAAATTCGTAGCCCTCGCCAAACTCGACTTTGCCGTCCTTGGTGATGTCGTCGATGGTCTTAATCTTGCGCATGAAAAACTCCTTAGCAGGTTTGGTTTAAACAGGTGGTTTGAAGTGGCTGGTCGGCCCGCGCGTTGCGGGCTAGTTAGATCGCGGGCTCAAACTACGCTGCGTTTCGAAGTCCTTCATGTACGAGGCCAGTGCCTGCACGTCTTCCATGGTTACGGCGTTGTAGACGCTGGCGCGCATGCCGCCTACCAGACGATGGCCCTTGACGTTTTGAATCTGGTGCTCGGCCGCGCCTGCGACAAAGGCCGCGTCGAGTTCGGCGTCGCCGGTGCGGAAGGTGACGTTGGCGATGGAGCGGCTGTCGGCCTGCGTGGTGCCATGGAACAGCACACTGTGCTCGAGCAGGTCATAGAGCAGGTTGGCCTTGGCCCAGTTGCGCTCGGCCATGGCGGCAAGTCCGCCGGTCTCCTCGACCCACCGGAACACCTTGCCGCACACGTAGATGCCAAAGGTGTTGGGCGTGTTGAGCATGGAGCCCTTGGCGGCCTGGGTCTTAAGGTCCATGTACTGCGGCGCCCGCGCAAAGGCGGGGCCGTCGGCGATGAGGTCGTCGCGCACGATAACCACGGTCACGCCCGCGGCGCCGGCGTTTTTCTGCGCGCCGGCGTAGATGAGCCCGTAGCGCTCAACATCGAGCGGCTGCGACAGAAAGCAGCTCGAGACATCTGCGACCAGCGGTACGTCGCCGCAAGCGGGCAGCTCGTGGTACATGGTGCCAAAGATGGTGTTGTTCTGGCAGATGTAAACGTAGTCGAGCCCGTCGCTCGCGGCCTCGGCGGCAATGCGCGCGTTGATGTCGGCCATGTCGGGGATGCGGTCGAAGTTGGTGTCCTCGGAGCTCGCGAGCAGCACGGCCTCGCCGTACTTGGCGGCCTCCTTGTATGCCTTGTTGGCAAAGTTGCCGGTCACGATGTAGCCGGCGCGGCCGCGGCGCATGAGGTTCATGGGGATGCCCGCAAACTGCAGCGTGGCGCCGCCCTGCAAAAACAGGACACGGTAGTTGTCGGGGATGCTCAGCAGGCGACGCAGGGTTGCCTCGGCGTCGTCGATGATCTGCTGGTACATGCTAGATCGATGGCTCATCTCGAGCACGGACATGCCGCAACCGCGGTAGTCCATCATCTCGTCGGCGATCTCGGCGAGCACGCTTGTGGGCAGCGCTGCCGGGCCAGCTGAGAAGTTGTGCACACGTGCCATCTTCTAGTTCCCCCTTGTAGTCGTTTGGACGTTCGGGTTACTTTAGCACAGTGGAGCGCCAGGCGCGACCGCATCACGGTAAAACTCGAGTGCGTCGCTATGATTTACAGGATGGTTACATGGGGGAGAGGTGACCTTACTCCTCAGGCAAATCCAAATCTGCGAGCGAAGACATGAGGTTCTCTAGGCGCTTGATCTCTTCGCCGCAAATTAGCTACCTCCTGCCCGCTACGACGCCAGTGTGGCGATGACGGCTTCGTCGCCGGCGTATATGAGGGTGTCGCCGTCGGGAATGATCGTCTGGCCGTCGCGCTTGAGCATCACGACGATAAAGGGATGCTTGCCTTGCGGCACGTCGCGCAGGCGCTGGCCGGCCAGGCGACCGTGGGGCGTCACGGTGACCTCGCGCAGCGTAACCTCGGCACGCTCTTCAAACGTTGGGGCAGCCATCACCAATAGGTCGCCTTCCTCAATCACGGTATCGCCATTGGGCAGCACCGGGTGTGCGCCATCGCGCAGCACCAGGACGACGAGCATGTCCGTGGCGCTGCCAACATCGGCGAGCGAGCGTCCGGAAAACGGATGGCCCGCGCCCACCTTGAACTTGACAAACGACATGCCGTCCTCGTCGCGGTAATCGTTAAACGTACGGCGCACGTCGCCTTTCGCGTCGATCATATTGAGCTTTTTCGCCACCGCCGGTAGCAGCGAGCCCTGCACCACAATGCTCGACACGGCAATCACAAATACCAGGTCAAATAGGTCGTGTCCGCCAGGAACGCCGGCCACCACGGTAAAGAGGCTAAACACGACCGAAGCCGCGCCGCGCAGACCCGCCCAGCTTACGAGCGCAACCTGGCGAGGGTTCGTCTTAAAGGGCGCTAGGAGCACGCCGACGGCGATGGGGCGGCTCACAAAGAGCATAAACGCCATGAGCGCCAGGCCCGGCAGCAGCATCTGCGGCAGGCGCGCGGGCGTTACGAGCAGGCCGAGCAAGAAGAAGATCGTCATCTCGGCCATCTCGGTGAGGGTATCGAAGAAGTGCGCCATCTCGACCTTGCTGGTGATGTCGCTCGCACCCAGCACAATGCCAGCCAGGTACACGGCCAAAAATCCGTTGCCGCCCAGGTAGCTCGGCAGCGCGTAGGCAACGATCGCCACGGCGAACAAAATGATGGTCTGCGCGCCCTCGGCCGTTGCGTGCGCGCGTTCAATCAGGCGGCCCGCCGCCCAGCCGATGGCAAGACCCAGGCCCGCGCCCAGGATAATCTGCTTGGCCAGCAGTGCGGGAATGTTGATGTCGCCGCCGGCCGCGAGTGTGGCGAGCACGGCGGTGAGCATGTAGGCGACGGGGTCGTTGGAGCCCGATTCGACCTCGAGCAGCGAGTCGGTGCCGCCCCTCAGCGAAAGGCTGTGCTCGCGCAGAACGCTAAAGACGCTGGCCGCGTCGGTGGACGCCACGACCGATCCCAGCAGCAGGCCGCCGATCCAGTCGAAACCCAGCACAAAGTGGGCGAATACGCCGGTGATGCCGGCAGTGATGACGACGCCGAGCGTGCTCAGCAGCACTGCAGGTATGGCGACGGGCTTGGCGCGGTCGATGTTGGTGTTAAAGCCGCCGTAGAACATGATGAACAGCAGTGCCGTGCTGCAGACGGTTTCGGTGAGTGCGTAGTCGCTAAAGTCGATGTGCGCCGGGCCGTTGACGCCCAACAGCATGCCGAGCGCGATAAAGATGAGCAGGGTGGGGAAGGGGAGTTTTTTGCCGACGGGTTTGATGGTCAGGCACAAAATGATGACGAGGCCGATAAAGAGAAGGATCTGGTTCATGGATGGTGTCCGCTCCTGGGTGGTTGGCGTGGCACGGTCAGTTGTCTGCGGTCATTTGTACCCAGAGATGGTGGGTTTATGGGGTTGGATTGCGGGCGTGCGCGATATCGTCATAGACGGCTGCCGTCTTTGCCTCTGCTCGGAAACCCTTTCCAGCTTTATTGCAACGGAGTACAATGGGTAACGTTTAAGTTCAACTTGAAGTTTTAGTTGCGGCGCCGGGCTTCGGCCGCAATGCAAGGAGAGGCGTACCATGGCGATCTATGTGACATCTGATGCTCACGGGCACGTGCGTGCGCTTGACGAGGCCCTGTCTAAGATCTCGTTGACGTCCGACGACACGCTGTACGTGCTGGGCGACATGATCGATCGCGGGCCCGATCCGGTCGGCGTTATTAAGCTCGTGCGCTCGCTGCCCAACGCCCGCGTGCTCAAGGGCAATCACGAGCAGATCATGCTCGATGCCATCATTGGCCAGGATCCGCTCGATGCCGAGACCTGGGATATCAACGGTGGCTGGACGACGCGTGAGCAGCTCAACGACATGGAATTTGAGGCATACGAGGAGCTCGTGCGATGGATGGCCGCGCTGCCGCTCTACGCGGTGGTCGAGACCGAGGAGCGCCCGTATCTGCTGGTACATGCCGGTATTGAGACCGAGGCGGCGCGGGCGTTTTTGCTTGAGCATGGCGTCGATTGTGCCGATGGCGTTGGAGCGGTGGGTGCCGATCGCGAGCTGCTGCAGCAGATGCTCGCGGTGCAGTCGTCCGATGACCTGCTGTGGATTCGTCATGGCTATTGGGATGCGTCGACCGGGCTGCTTTCTGCCGAGGGCAAGGGCCCGGTCGTGGTGAGCGGTCACACGCCCACGGTATCGCTTGGGCGCTATTGCGAGGTCGGTGGTCTGGCGGGGCTCGATGAGGAATCGGGACGCGGGCAGATCGTGCGCTTGGGCGGCGAGGACACTGCTGGTGTTCCCGATCGCATCGACATCGACTGCGCCGCCGCCACCGGCTCCGAGTTCGGCCGCGTGGGCATCCTGCGCCTGGACGACGGGGCCGAGTTCTACGCGAACATCAACCCGGGCGAATAATCGGTGCAAGTGGTAGCTAATTTGGGAAGGGTTTTTTGACTTCTTTTGCCCTTCTGCCCGCTAATTGATTTCTCTGGGACGGGGATTAAATAATCATTTGGCTGCCCGCCGGCTAAGTGAGTAGACTTTTTTGGAAATGCCGAGCACCCAACATATTTGCCTCAATAAAACCGCAGGTCAAAGACTTGTGCTCTGTCGGTGTGGTCGGGGATTCGGTAAAAGTCTACTCACTTAGTTTTGCGTGATGCATATTGTTCGCAATGTGACCCCAGCCGGGGTGATTCCATCGCAAATTCCGGTGACCGTGGGCAGCTAATTAGGCGCCGTAGGGGTTGCGGTCGCGCTCAATGCGTTGGCGGATGTGGGCGTACTCGATAATCAGTAGCACCAGGAGTAGGACCATGATGGCTAGGTAGCTCACCACAGCGCCCATCATACCCAGCAGCTTAATCAGGATCACCGGGAGCACCACGCTCACGGCAAAGCAGATCAGGTAGATCTTGGTGACGTCTCCAGCGTGGCGCAGCACTGTGATGATGGCGTAGATAAAGTCGATGGCCGCGGTGATGCCGCCGGCGACGACCATCAGCAGCGCCAATGTGCGGTAGCGCTCAAAGTTGAGGCCGTACATATAGCTCATGAGGGGAATGCCGGGACCGGCCATAAATGCGGCGCACACGCCGGTGATGACCACGATCAGCGCCATAACAGCAACAATAATCAGGTCAAAGCGACGACGCTTGCGAGGATTAGCCCAAATGCTCGACAAGCGCAGGAGCTGCGGTTTATAGACAAATCCAATGCTCAACAGAATAGCCTGAGCTGGAAAAAACAGGGCATTAAAGTACAGCTGGTATTTGTAGGCCAGTGTTCCTTCCATCACAAACTTGGGCATGCTCTCGATAAGGTTGAACAGGAATAGCGCGCCAAAGAGTGGGGCGCAATGGACAAACAGGTGGCCGACCTCGCGCAGGCTCACGCGGCGGGATTTTTCGGTCTCGAGCAGGGCGAGCGGCGCGGTGACCAGCACGAGCGAGGCGATCGCGGCAATGCCCATGGCCATGGCCGCGATGGACATGCTGCGCGTGAGGAACAGTGCCACGCTAAAGACCGCGATGACGCCGACGGAGCGTAGCGTTTGGCTCATGCCAGCCAGGTAGAGCTTGTCGGCCTGCTGCAGGCGGCCTTCGTACACGTCGGCGACGCCGTCGATGACCTTATACAGGTAGACGCCCAGGCCGATCGTCGCCATCTGCGTGTCATAGCCGCGGGCGCTGCTGTACATGAGGCCGCAGCCTAGGGCGAGCGCTCCGCAAAGCCAGCGGTTGAGCTGGTAGGAGGCAAAGGACGTCTTTTCGTCGATGTCCGAGACCTGGAAATTGCGCACGCCGTAGTTGCACGCGATCATGATGAGCGTGCCGGTGACAAAGGCGATGGAGAATTTGCCTGCTTCTTCGGCGCCCACGAGTTGCGTAGACACGATGGTGAGCAGCGGAAACGCCAAACCCCACACGGCGGTGCCGAGGGTGTTCCAAAGATAGTCGCGACTGGTGGCGTGCTCCTCGTATTCCGCCTCCTGCATGGAGAGGCCGCCGCCGTAGACGGCGCCGAGCAGACGGTTCCACCAAGCGTTGACCATGCGGCGGACGGGGCCGGGCTCCCGATCGCGTTCGCGCCGGCGACGTGTGGCTTGGCTGCTATCGGGCCCGCCGGCGTTGCGCTGACTCAGCTCTTTGATGCGTGCGAGTTCCTCGGCAGTGTGTGAGGCAGGGAAGAGGCCGTTCTCGATGCGGCCGCCCTGGGCCTTCGCGGCGCCGTCTCTCGATGCAGCGGGGTTGGAGACGCCGTTGCGGCGAGCGATGGCGCGGCGAATGCTATCGAGGGGCGTGATGCTCAAAGCGGAGTCCTTTCTATTGCTGCGCTTTAGTATAGACGCGACGGTGTTCGTTCGTGTTTTTGAACGGATTGTTCAATAATTTCGGCGGGCGGCTGTAATTTGTCGGTAAACGTGCGGTATCCTGTTGAAGTTTTGTGACACCCCCGATGCCGCCCACGCGGTACCAAGGAGCTTCTACCTATGGACGTCGCCGCATTCTTACTGGCTCTTGTGCCGATTATTTGGCTGGTCGTGATGCTGCTGTGCTTTAAATGGCCAGCTTGGAAGGCCGCTATCGGATCGTTTGTCCTTTCGTGCTTGCTTGCCTTCGCATGGTGGCACCTGCCGGCAGCGCAGATCGCGACCGCCTCGCTCGAAGGTTTTTTGATGGCTCTGTGGCCCATCGTCCTGGTGATCATCGCCGCGGTGTTCACGTATAACCTGTGCGTTCGTACGGGCGCCATGGACGTGATCGGCAGCATGATCACCTCCATCAGCAGCGACCGCCGTCTGCTGGCGCTGCTCGTGGCTTGGTGCTTCGGTGGCTTTATGGAGGGCATGGCCGGCTTCGGTACCGCTGTCGCCATTCCCGCCGGCATGCTCGCGGGCCTGGGCTTTGAGGCCGTGCCTGCCGTGCTCATCTGCCTGCTGGCCAACGGCGTGCCCACGCCCTACGGCTCCATCGGCATCCCCACGGTGTCCGTTGCCGACCTGGTGGGTTTGGATTCCCTTCACCTAGCGACCGTTCAGCTGGTGCAGCTCGCACCGTTCTTTGTGGTGATGCCGCTATTTATTGTGCTGGTTGCGGGCCGTGTTGCCGATGACCAGGGCAATGCCGCGAGTGTGGGCGAGCGTCTGCACGGTGTTGCCGGCGTGGCGTTGCTCTCCGGCGTGTCGTTTGTCGGCGCGGCTCTGGTCGTTGCCATGTTTGTGGGCCCCGAGCTGGCCGTGGTCGTAGGATCCATCGTTTCGCTCGCGCTGACAGCTGCACTTGCCATGCGTGCCGAGAAGTCGGGGCATCTGGACGCACGCTTTCACATGAATATCGAGGCGGGGGAGAAGCTCACCGTTAAGTCGGCGCTTTCGGCCTGGTCGTGCTTCATCCTGATCTTTGTGTTGCTGCTGGGCACGTCTAATCTGGTGCCCGCTGTACATGCTGCGCTCGCGCCGTTTGCGAGCCATGTGCAGGTGTATTGCGGTGAGAATCCCGGTATGCTTACGTTTTCGTGGATCAACACGCCAGGCGTCTGGATTTTCCTGGCGGCGTTTGTCGGCGGTGCCATTCAGGGCGCTTCGCCGCGCATGATGGGCGAGGTGCTGGCCGCGACTGTGAAGCAGATGACGCCGACGGTGATCACGATGCTTTCGGTACTGGGCTGCGCCAAGGTGATGGGCTATGCCGGCATGATTTCGTCGATCAGTGCGTTTTGCATTGCGGTCGCCGGCGGTCTCTACCCGATTCTGGCTCCGTGGATCGGCGCAGTCGGTGCGTTCGTGACCGGCTCGGGCACGTCCTCGGGCATGCTGTTTGGTCCCATTCAGAGCCAGGCCGCCACTGCGCTGGGTGTGAGCGACTACTGGATGGTCGCATTGAACGCCCTGGGCGTCGCCGCTGGTAAGATGATCTCGCCGCAGACCCTCGCCATTGGTCTTGCCGCCGTGCACGTGCGCGGTAAGGATGCCGAACTCCTGGGCGCGGTGCTGCCCTACGCTGCCGGCATGCTGGTCCTGATGAGCGCCATAGCCATGCTCGGCCAAGGCCTGCCGCTGTAGTCGGCACTTAGGGACGTTCCTTATGTGCCGGCACTTTGGGAACGTCCCTAAGTGCCGGCATCCGGGGACATTCCTTGAATGTTGCCTGTTCAAGAGTGTCCCCAATGACTAGTTGTTTAAAAACGTCCCCAATGACTAGGCCGCTTGCCTGCGATTTTTGACCGTTGGGCGGGCTTGCCACCCTTGCCGCAAAAACGTTTTTGCATATCGGGTACAACGGGCTTTACGTGAGTAAAGTGCGCGCCGCGTCCACGTGTCGCGTTTTTAAAGGAGGCCCCATGCCTGGTGTTACCCCTGCAGAAGTTTTGTCCAACTTTGGTATTACGCTCGTTGAAGACCCCGCCGAGAATCAGCCCCGTCTGCTGGTCGATCTACCCGCCGCGGAGCTCGTCGAGCACGCTATCCGCCGCGAAGAAGGCCGCATGGCATCCAACGGCGCGCTGGTGATTGAGACGGGGGAGCGCACTGGTCGTTCTCCCAACGATCGCTTTATCGTTGACACCCCCGATGTTCACGACAAGATTGCCTGGGGCGCCGTCAATCGCCCGCTGTCCGTCGAGAGCTATGAGGCCATCAAGGCCGGCATCGTCGACTATCTCAACGAGCGCGACGTGTTCGTCACCCGCGGCATGGCAGGCGCCGACCGCAACCACACGCGTCGACTGCTCGTTGCCTGCGAGCGTGCCAGCCAGGCGCTCTTTATTAAGCAGATGCTCGCCCGCCCGCTTGCCCGCGAAATCGCGCGCACCGGCGAGCCGGACTTTTGCGTGCTCGCCGCACCTGGCTACCAGTGCGACCCCGCCATCAAGGGCCTCAACTCTAGCGCCGCCGTGGTCATCAACTTCCAGGAACGCGTGATTCTGGTCGCCGGCACCGGCTACTCCGGCGAGATTAAAAAGTCGATCTTTAGCGTCATGAACTACCTGCTGCCCGTCGAGGACGACGTGCTGCCCATGCACTGCTCGGCCAGCATGGACCCCGTCACGCACGAGACCGCCGTGTTCTTTGGCCTGTCCGGTACCGGCAAGACCACGCTTTCGGCCAACCCCACGCGCCTACTGATCGGCGACGACGAGCACGGTTGGTCCGACATGGGCATCTTCAATATCGAGGGTGGCTGCTACGCCAAATGCGAGGGCCTGGACGCCTTCCACGAGCCCGAGATCTTCAACGCTGTCCGCTTTGGCGCGATCTGCGAAAACGTGGTGCTCGACGAGAACCGCAAGCCCAACTACGATGACATCTCGATCACGCACAACACGCGCGTGGCCTATCCCGTGGAGCACATTCCTAACGCGTGGACTAAGGGCATGGGCACCACTCCGAGTGTCGTGCTGTTCCTGACTTGCGACGCTTTTGGCGTGCTGCCGCCCATCTCGCGTCTGACGGCCGATGCCGCCATGTACCACTTTGTGACGGGCTTTACGGCTAAGATTCCCGGCACCGAGGTCGGCGTCACCGAGCCCACGCCCACGTTCTCTTCGCTGTTCGGCGAGCCGTTTATGCCGCTCGACCCCATGGTTTACGCCAAGATGCTTGGCGAGCGCATTGCCGACGGCCGCACGCGCGTGTACCTGGTCAACACCGGCTGGATTGGCGGCGGCTACGGCGTGGGTCATCGCATCGAGCTTGCCTACACGCGCGCCCTGGTGGCCCGCGCCCTCGACGGTACCATCGAGGACAGCGAGTTCGTGCACGACGACATCTTTAACGTCGACATTCCCACCACGTGCCACGGCGTACCCGACGGCATCCTGGTGCCGCGCCAGTATTGGCAGAGCACCGCTCGCTACGACGAGGCCGCGCACAACTTGGCCGTGATGTTCGAGGAGAACTTCGAGAAGAAGTACTCGCACCTGCCCGAGTCCGTCAAAGCCGCCGGCCCGCACGCCCAGGTGTCCGCCGAGGCCCGTCATCACGGCCGCGGCCTGCTGGGACTCCGCCACTAGCTTCGCCGTGAGTCCATATCCACCACAAAGGGGACAGGCACCTTTGTGGTGGTTTTGCTCGTGTGGATGACTCGGGTTACAATACGCCTGACATATCGTCCCCTTCTCCGGATGGGGACAGCGCAAGCGTTCTTGTGACGGCACCGTAGGACTTTGAAGGTGGCCGTTGTAAGGGCGCTTTTTGTTTAGGCGCCCTCACTCGGGCGCGCACAATGAAGGGAGAGCGTATGAAGAGCTTTATTGCCGAGGATTCATTCTGGGAGCTGTTTCCGCAGGCAGCGGTCGGTGTTGTGGTCGTGGAGGGCATGAAGCCCACGGCTCAGATTCCTCAAGAGGACGTGGATGCGATTGCGGCGTTGCTCGACCGCGCCAATATCGATGCGGAGCGTCATCTGACCAGCGACACTATCAGCGAGAACGCACCGGTCAGGGCATGGCGCGAGGCCTATCGTCTGTTCAAGACCAAGAAAGGCGCGCGCTGCTCGATCGAGAACTTGCTCAAACGCGTGCTCAAAGGCAAGCCGGTGGGCCACATTACGCCCGCGGTGGATATTTACAACACGGTGTCGCTGACCTACGCGCTGCCCGTGGGAGGCGAGGATCTGCATGCGATCGAGGGGGACCTTCGCCTGAAGGTGACCGACGGTGGCGATGCGTTCTTGCCGCTTGGCGAGGAGACGGATGATCCGACGCTGCCCGGCGAGCTCGCCTACATCGATGATGCGGGCGCTGTGTGCCGCTGCTGGAACTGGCGCGACGGCGTTCGCACGGCGCTGTCCGATGATTCGGCCGATGCGTTCCTAGCGATTGAGTGCGTGGAGCCCGAGCGGATGGGGGATTGCCAGGCTGCGATCGATCGCTTAGCCGAGCTGCTTGAGCGCTATCTGGGAGCGACGGTTGTCATTAAGACGCTTGTGACCCGCGACAATCCTTGCGTGGAGCTGTAGCGGCGCCTAGAACCTATTGATGCCCCAAACCACCACAAAGGTGCCTGTCCCCTTTGTGGTGGTTTTTATGTTGATGGGTTAACAAATGGGGTATTTGGGTACGGGTTTCGCCTTATGCGACTAAGATGTTTACCCGTTAGCATTATGCAAGCGAAAGGCGGTCGTCTCCCATGCAGCAGAGCGACGAGACACGTTTCGAGGACTTTGTCGGACTGATCAGCGGACTCTACAAGGAGATCCAGCGCATTAAGACGTCTGAGGGCGCAAGGCTGGGTCTCAAGGGCTCCGACGTTATGTGCCTGTACTATCTTGAGCGCAGCAAGGACGGCCTGACTGGCGCCGACCTGGCTCGCATGGCAGGCGTGACCCGCGCCGCCGTCTCGCGTACGCTCGCGCATCTGGAGGAGGGTGGCTACGTCGAGGTCGATGATTCGGGCGATGCCGCCGTTAAGTATCGTGCTCCGGTGCGCCTGACCGCTCTGGGCGGCGAGAGCATGAGCGAGGCGGACCGCATCATTCGCGAGGTGCTCGATACCACCGGTAAGGCTATGGGTGTGGAGCAGCGCGAGCAGATGTATGCGTCGCTGCGCACGATTCTCAACACCCTGCGCGAGATCTAAGGCCGCCAAGGCATTTGCTTCCAATTAACAACTGCATAGTCCCGTTTGAGCGCGTATACCGTGCCGGGGCATTGCTGTCAAAATTCCCCGCGCGAGGTCCGCGCAAGAAAGGATTCGCTATGTCCATTCGTATTATTACCGATTCCGCGAGCGATATGTCGCCGGCTGAGCACCCCGCTCTGCGTGTTCTGCCGCTGTCCGTCACCTTTGGCACCGATGTGTACATGGATGGCGTCGACATCGATCACCAGCGCTTTTACGAGATGCTCGTGGAGCGCGATGAGCTGCCCAAGACCGGCCAGGTCAACCCGTACGCGTTTTCGCAGGCGATTGCCGAGGCGCGTGAGGCCGGCGACGAGGCAGTGATTATTACCGTTGGCGCCAAGCTTTCGGGCACCAATCAGAGTGCCCGTACCGCACTTGCCGAGGCGCCGGGCGGCGACGTGTTCGTGGTAGATAGCAACAACGTCACCCTGGGCGAGCGCGTGCTGGTCGAGTATGCGCTGCGCTTGGTGGACGAGGGCCGTAGCGCGGCCCAGATCGCGGCGGCCGTCGAGGCCGTGCGCGACCGTGTGGTCGTCATCGGCCTGCTCGAGACGCTGGAGTACTTGGTGCGTGGCGGTCGCCTGTCTGCTGCTGCGGGCGCTGTGGGCACGCTGCTCAACGTTAAGCCCGTGGTGGCCGCCGAGGACGGCCTGATCGTGCAGCTGGGCAAGGCGCGCGGTTCCAAGAACGGCCGTAACCTGCTCAACCAGAAGGTCGAAAAAGCGGGCGGCGTCGACTTTTCCATGCCGCTGGCGCTGGGCTATACGGGCCTTTCGGACGCCGTGCTCAAGAAGTATATCGAGGACAGCGCGGCACTGTGGGCTGGACACACCGAGAACGAGCTGCCCATCCACACCATTGGCGCCACCATCGGCACCCACGTGGGCCCCGGCGCCGTAGCCGTAGCTTTCTTCCGCCCCGCCAACTAGCTTTCCGGTCAAAACCACCACAAAGGGGACAGGCACCTTTTTGGTGGTTTATGCTTGTTTCGGTTGAAAGGAGCATGCGATGGCGTCTGAGGGCTTTTTTGAGCGGGTGTATGAGGTGGTCGAGCAGATTCCCGAGGGGATGGTTGCCACCTACGGTCAGGTGGCGCTGCTTGCCGGTCGTCCGCGGAGCGCGCGCTATGTGGGCTATGCGCTGCACAGCAACCCGCGCCCCGGCCAAATTCCCTGTCATCGCGTGGTGTTTGCCGACGGCCGTATCTGTGAGGGCTTTGCCTTTGGCGGCCCCGATGCCCAGCGTGAGCTCTTAATGGGGGAGGGCGTGACGTTTACCGATCCCATGCACGTCGACTTGGCCGCCTGTCGCTGGCCTGCCGGACTCTAACAGCTCTGCCGTGGCCAAAACCACCACAAAGGTGCCTGTCCCCTTTGTGGTGGTTTTACGCTGTAGGTTTACCAGAGCTAACTTATGGAGAAGGTGTGGTGGCGTACTTTGCCGTCAGAAAGTAAACCACGGTGAACTATATTGGTTTCAGCAACGGAGCAGGCAATAGGCGATGAAAAAGCCTGCCCTGTTGAGTTTGATTCGCATTCCTCCCCTCTGTGCGATTCAACGGTGTACTTCGGGAACAGGCCCGCTGGCAACTAGCTGCCGGCGGGCCTGTTCCTGTTTGTCGAGGGGGTGCGATGGACGGAGCCGAAGCGGTCCGGCTCCAAAAAAGGCGGACGCCGTAGCGCCCGCCCTAAAGCAATCGAAAGCTCAAGCCAGCAGATCGGCCTAGTACACCATACCCATGGCGTCCTGAACCTCGGCCAGGGTCTGCTCGGCGATCTCGTTGGCGCGACGGTTGCCCTCATGCAGGACGTCCTTCACATAGTCCAGATCGTTCTCGTAGCGCTGGCGACGCTCGCGGATAGGTGCGAAGTACTCGTTGACGGCCTCGGTCACGTACTTCTTGAGCTGGCCGGAGCCGCCCATGCCAATCTCCTCGGCAATCTCGACCTCGGAGCGACCGGTGCAGATGGCAGCCGTCGAAAGCAGGCCGGACACACCGGGGCGGTTCTCGGGGTCGAACGTGATCATGCGCTCGGAGTCGGTCTGGCTCTTCTTGATGCGCTTGGCCGTTTCCTCGGCGGTCATCGAAATATTGATGGCGTTGCCGTAGCTCTTGCTCATCTTGCGACCGTCAAGGCCGGGCAGCAGCGGGGTCTCGGACAGCAGCGCCTCGACCTCGGGAAATACCTTGCCGTAGCGGTTGTTAAAGCGGCGGGCGATGGTACGGGTGAGCTCGATGTGCGGCAGCTGGTCGCGGCCGACGGGCACCACATTGCCCTTGCAGAACAGGATGTCGCAGGCCTGGTGCACCGGGTAGGTGAGCAGAAGGCCGGTGAGCTCGTGGCCCGAGGCCTCCATCTCGGCCTTGACCGTGGGGTTGCGCGCCAGCTCGGCCTCGGACACCAGCGACAGGAACGGCAGCATGAGCTGGTTGGCGGCGGGCACGGCGGAGTGCGCGTAGATCATGGTCTTGTCGGGGTCGATACCGCAGGCAAGGTAGTCCATGACCATGTTGTACACGTTGTCCTGGATGTGCTCGGTGGTGTCGCGGTCGGTGATGACCTGGTAGTCGGCGATGAGTACGTTGGTCCTGGCGCCCATGTTCTGCAGCTCCACGCGGCCCTTGAGGGTGCCAAAGTAGTGACCCAGGTGCAGACGGCCGGTGGGGCGGTCGCCGGTAAGCATGGTGAACTTCTCGGGCGTCTTGGCCAGGCCCTCGCGAATGGCGTTGCTCTTTTGCAGCGCGACTTCGTAGCTGTTCTCGTTTGGCATGATTGCTCCTAACGTATGTTCATGGGTCAAGATGATAACGCGTTTATTGGAGGGGCGGGGCGTAAGTAGGCGAGGGGCGGGAGAGGGGTGGCTTGTGCGATGGGTGCGGCGCGGCTGCGCTTGGCCAACGGTGTCTGGGCACATCCTCGGCAGCTTATCCTAGAGCTTGTGGTGGCGCTCTTCTTTACGTTCCTCGGCTGCTTGCTCCTCCTGCTTAAAAGCGGGGTCGTCGGGGGTGACGAGCTCGTCCTCGTGCGTGCGCTTGTTGTAATGGTGGCGCAGCACGGGCTCAAACAGATGTAGATGCTTGGCAAAGGCCGCCGAGCCAATGGCGAGCACGGTAAAGATGAGCACGCGCATGGGCACCTCGACCTGGTTAATCGCGGCGGCGCCGGCCGAAAGCATGATGCACCAGGCATAGATGAGCAGCACGGCCTGTTTTTGGTTGTAGCCTTCTTGGATCAGGCGGTGGTGGATGTGGCCCTTGTCGGCCTGCCCGATGCTAATGTGGGCGCGCTTGCGGCGCACAATGGCGCTAAACGTGTCGATGATGGGCACGCCGGCAACGATGAGCGGGATGATAAGCGAGGTGAGTGCGGCGGTGCGGCTCACGTTGAGCAGCGAGATGGAGCCCAGCGCAAAGCCCAGAAGCAGCGACCCCGAGTCGCCCAAGAAGATGCTTGCGGGGTTGAAGTTGTAGCGCAAAAAGGCCAGACAGGCGCCAAAGAGCGCAATGGAGAGCGCGGCGGCGTCGATGCGGCCCGAGAGAACGGCCATCGAAAACATGGTGAACGACGCGATGCCGCAGATGCCCGTGGCCAAGCCGTCGAGGCCGTCGATGAGGTTAATGATGTTGGTGAATGCCACCAGATAGATTACGGTGATGGGGTAGGCGAGCCATCCGAGCATGATCTCGCCGGGGGCAAACGGGTTGACGATGACGCCGATCCGCAGGCCGCCCATGCAGGCGATAAGCGCGGCGAGGACCTGTCCGGCCAGCTTTTGCTTGGGCGTGAGCTGGAAGACGTCGTCGATAGCGCCGGTCGCAAAGATAACGGTAAAAGAAAGCGCAAGTATGGGGTAGCTGATGTGCAGACGGGGGTGGGGCACCAAAACGGGCGGCCAACCCAGGTACCAGGTGCCTAGGATTTGCACAGTGCAGGCGACGACCAGGCCCAAAAACACCGCCGTTCCGCCCAAACGCGGGATGGGCTTGGTGTTGATGCGGCGCTTAGAAGGATAGTCGACGGCGTCGAGCTTGATTGCCAGGCGCTTGACCAGGGGTACCGTGAGGAAGGTCGTGATAAAGGCCGCCGCTGCCACGCATAGGTACGGTATGTAGCTCGGGGATGAAGCCATGAATCTAAAAACCGCCAAGCGTCGAAGGAAAAGGTCAGAAGAACGCCATGCGCAAAGGGCATAGCCGAACCATGATACTCGACCAAGGGGGGTGCATGGAATTGCACGCAGCGATAATCACGCGCTTACCAGATATTGGAATGTTGTCGATGGCTTGTCGGGATGCCGGCGGGGATCCATATGGACTGTATGGTGATTTTCGGCAAAAGAAAACCACCCCCCACGTTACGAAAATGAACCCACCTAAAACAGGTGGGTGCCCTCATCGACTGTTCCAGCGTCCTTAACAACGAAGGATACCTGTACTAGGTACGACTGTGTGGGCTCCCTAAATAAACGCGACGGTTCACCCAGTTGCTCCGCGGGGGGCGGAATACCTACATCATAAAGCGGCACTTTATCGATTCCAGTCTTGACATTACAAAAATCGTGTCGGACGATTACGGCGCCTTAGGGACGGAGCCGTCTACGCGGTCTGGCCCTTTACGTTTGAGCTGCTGAATCGTTGTTTTGGAGCATGTTTTTATGCCGACGTCGTTGACCGAACTTTTTTCGCCCGCCTGCCATTTGTGTCCGCGCCGTTGCGGTGCGGCGCGCGATGAGGGCGCGCACGGCGTCTGCGGTGCTAACGACACGCTCAAGGTGGCCCGCGCCGCGCTTCATATGTGGGAGGAGCCGCCTATCTCGGGCGAGGCCGGTTCGGGCACGATCTTCTTTAGCGGTTGCTCGCTTAAATGTATCTACTGCCAGAACCACGAGATCTCGACCGGCAATTTTGGCCTTGAGATTTCGCCTGAGCGTCTGGTCGAGATTATGCTGGAGCTGCAGGACCAGGGTGCCAACAACATCAATTTGGTGACGGCGACGCACTATGCGCACCTGTTGCCTGCCGTGATTGCCGCGGCACGGGCGCGCGGACTGGTTATCCCGATCGTCTACAACACGAGTGGTTACGAGCGCGCGAGTGCCGTGGCCGCGCTGGGCGACCTGATCGATGTGTGGCTTACCGACTTTAAATATGCCGATGCGGCGCTTGCGCAGTCGCTCTCCCATATAAAGGATTACCCGCGTGTGGCCGTGTCGGGTCTGGCCCAGATGGCGCGCGAGATCGATCGCCGCGGGGGAGAGCTGGTGGATGACGACGGGCTCATGAAGCGCGGCATCATCGTGCGCCACCTGGTGCTGCCGGGGCATGCGGATGACTCGTGCCGCGTGTTAGACCTGGTGTGGCAGACGGTGGGCGACGTGCCGATCTCGGTCATGAACCAGTACACGCCCAATGCGCTCATGCGCGAGCAGGGCGGCGAGTTGGCGCGCGCCGTGACGCGCGAGGAGTACGAGCAGGTGCTCGACCATGCCGACGACCTGGGCTTTACGACAATGTTCTGGCAAGAGGGCGGCGCGGTAGACGAGAGCTTCACCCCCGCCTTCGACACCACCGGCGTCCTCACCAGCGCAAAGTAGAGCGCACGCTGATGATTTTTCTGGGACGGGGATTAAAAAATCATCGAGAGGATCGCCTGTTCGAAAAGTTGTCAAAATAGCCGCGTCCCAAAAAGACTGGTTATTGGGCGTTGACAGTTGGTGAGCCGTAGGTAAAATATCGACTTGTCCTGGGGACGTAGCTCAGTTGGGAGAGCGCTGCCGTCGCATGGCAGAGGCCGAGGGTTCGACTCCCTTCGTCTCCACCCACGGATTTGATAAGCCGCTGACATTGTGTCGGCGGCTTTTTTTAAAAGAAAGGGCTATATCATGGCCGAGCTTGAGTCCCAACCATTGTCCGACGAGGAGCGCGCCGAGTTGGAAGAGCTCCGCGCTGAGAAGGCCCGCCGCGAGGCTCGGGAAGAGGCCCGTCGCGAGCGTGAGGAGCTGGCTGCCCTGCGTGCCGAGCGTGCGAAGGCCGAGGAGGCCGCCGCGAACGCCGCATCCGCATCGGCGCCCGCGCCCGCACCCAAGCCCGCTGCTGCGAAGCCTGCACCTGCCGCGCCCAAACCTCAGCCTAAAAAGGCCGCCCGTCCCAAGTCCGTCGAGCCCAAGCCGAGCCGTGACGAGATGACCTTTGCCCAGCGCATGGTTACCTCCAAGGAGCCTATGGGCGAGAACGAGATCCCTGGCATGGCGCCGGCTCAAAAAATCATCATTGTCCTTGCCCTCATCGCGTTTGTCATCTTTATGGGCTACACGATCCTGACCAGCATGGGCCTGCTCTAACCGACTCGCATTGGGCGTCATGTCCGCATGCTCTGCTCTCGTCCAACCCTCAAATTCTGCACCACACATCCGAAAGGTCGCCCCATGGCTTTGACCGACATCTCGCATCCCACCGACATTGCAATGCTCACCGATCTGTACGAGCTCACTATGGCCCAGGGCCTGTGGGAGAGCGGCAAGGCCAATGAGCAGGGTTGTTTTACCGCGTTTTACCGCGACCATCCCTTTGGCAGCGCCTATGCCGTCATGTGCGGCACCGCCGAGCTGCCCGAGCTGGTCGAGAATCTGCGCTTTACGCCCGAGGACATCGACTACCTCGCCTCGCTCCAGGCCCCTGCTGGCGGTGCGATGTTCAAGTCTGGATTCCTCGACTACCTGCGCGATTTTCGTGCGCATGTAAACATCGACGCCGTGCCCGAGGGCGAGCTCGTCTTTCCGCGCGAGCCCATGGTGCGCGTCACCGGCCCCGCGCTGGAGTGCCAGCTGCTCGAGACGGCGCTGCTCAACATCGTCGGGTTCCAGACGCTTGTCGCCACCAAGACGGCGCGCGTGGTGCTCGCCGCCGACGGTCGCCCCGTGGCGGAGTTTGGCCTGCGCCGAGCCCAGGGTCCCGATGGCGGCCTGGCCGTTGCGCGCGCGAGCTACGTTGCCGGCTGCTCCTCTACGTCCAATGTGCTCGCCGGCCGCCGCTACGGTATTCCCGTCTTTGGCACGCATGCTCACAGCTGGGTGATGAGCTTCGATTCCGAGCTCGAGGCCTTCCGTGCCTTTGCCAAATCGAGCCCCAAGAACTGCACGCTGCTCATCGACACCTATGACGTGCGCGAGGGCTGTGAACATGCCATTACGGTTGCCAAGGAGATGGAAGCGGTGGGCGAGCGCTTGTCGGCCATTCGCATTGACTCCGGCGACCTCGCCAAGCTCTCCAAGTATGTTCGCGGCCGTTTTGATGCCGAGGGCCTGCCCTATGTGGGGATCTCGGTTTCTAACGATCTGGATGAGTACACGATTCAGTCGCTGCTCGACCAGGGCGCGCCCATCGACAGCTTTGGCGTGGGTACCAAGCTTGCGACCTGCTATGACCAGCCGGCGCTGGGCGGCGTGTACAAGCTTTCCGCCCGCCGTGCGAGCGAGGCAGATCCATGGACGCCGGTGGTCAAGCTCTCCGAGCAGCCCTACAAGCGCACGATCCCGGGTGTGCAACGCGTGCGCCGTTATTACGACGGCTTTGGCGGCCCGGTCTGCGACATGATCTACGACGAGGACCATCTGGCGGGGGAGGGCGCCGCGCGCGGCAATACCCTCGTGGCCGTGAATGATGCCGCCCTGGTGACCGACGTGTCCGAACTTGAGTATCGCGAGCTGCTGGTGCCGATCGTGCGCGATGGCAGTGCGGTGGCTCCGCGTGAGAGCATCCAGGACGCGCGCGAGCGCTGTGCTTGGGCGCTCAATCATCTGGACGCAGCTTTCAAGCGCTTCCTGTACCCGCAGACCTATGTGGTGGGCATGGAGCAGGGCCTGGCTCAGGTGCGCGACGAGCTCGTGCGCAAGAACATGGCCGCGGCTTCTGCCTTTCCCTGGGCTCACTAATTTCTTGGGTGGTAGGGGCGAGTCACGCTCCCTTGGCCGCCAGCTCGGCCGTTCGCTGAACAGTTGATTGGTTTGACGTATGACGACTTCTTATAAAACGATGGTGGTAAAGATCGGTTCGTCCACGGTTGTGGGCACTGACGGCAAGGTCAACCGCTCCTTTATCGGCGGGCTTGCCGATCAGGCCGCAGCGCTGCGCAAGCTCGGCTGGCGTCTGGTCGTGGTGAGCTCGGGCGCTATCGCCTGTGGCTATCCCGTGCTGGGCTTCGACCGCAAGCCGGTCGGCGACCTGCCGAGCCTGCAGGCTTGCGCCTCGGCTGGTCAGTGCATCATCTCGTCGGCCTACGACGAGGAGTTCCATGCGCGCGACCTGCTCACCTCGCTCGTGCTGCTCACGCGCCACGATACGGCCCGCCGCACGTCTTACCTGCACGCGCGCGACGCCCTGCTGCGCCTCGTGGAGCTTGGCGTGGTGCCGGTCGTCAACGAGAACGATACCGTTACCGTCGATGAGATTAAGTTTGGCGACAACGACACACTGGCGGCGCTTGTGAGCTGCCTGGTTTCTGCCGATCTGTGCGTGACGCTCTCGGACATCGATGGCCTCTATACTGCCAATCCGCATGAGGACCCCACGGCCGAGTTTGTTCCTGTCGTGCATAAGATCGATGCCAAGATTATTGCCTCGGCGGGCGATTCTTCCACATCGGTGGGCACGGGCGGCATGATTACCAAGATTCGCGCGAGCCGCATCCTGATGACGGCGGGCATTCAGAGCGTGATTTGCTCGGGCGAGGAGCCCGATGCGCTCGTGCGCCTCGCCCGCGGCGAGAGCGTGGGCACGCTGTTCGATCCGCCGGCTGAGCGTCTGGACATCGCACCCCGCAAACTGTGGATCGCGCTGGGCGACAAGGCACATGGGTCGGTGACGGTTGATGATGGTGCTGCGAAGGCGCTGGTTAGCCGTGGCTCTTCCTTGCTTGCGGTGGGTATTCGCGAAGTCGATGGCCAGTTTGCCGAGGGCGATGTGCTCGATGTGTGCGATCCGAGCGGTATGGTCGTCGCCCGCGGTATCGCCGAGGCCGATTCGGACGTGCTGGAACTTGCTGCCGGTCGCCGCCAAGACCAGATTGCCAGCAACCGCCTGCTGGCAGACCTGGCCGAGAAGCCCGCGATCCACCGAGATAATTTGATCGTCTTCGCCTAACGGGTCGACGCTGCGCGCCGCCCAGAGCGACAATTTGTCATTCAAAAGGCGAGGCATGACCATCAGGTCTATGCCTAACCAATTGACGCTGCAAACGCCCCTAAGCGGCAATCTGACGTTCAATCGTCGGGCATGACCAAAAGGTCAATGCCCTCCTCTTTCACGTCACCTTGTCCGCTTAGGGGCGTTTTCGCTTTTCGTCCTCTTTCTGCAATGACTTCATTAACCTGGCACTTGGGGACGTTCCCTTTGTGCCGGCACTTTGGGACACTCCTTTGCTAGAAGATCTGGCGCAGGTCTCCGCGGTTGAGGGCTTCGTCGAAGAGGTGCTTGAACACCACGCTGCCGTGCAGGCCGTCGTGCTCGAACTCGTTGGTCACCCAGGCATGCGAGTTGCCCACGCGGCTGAGCGTATCGAGCTGCAGGCCCGAATCCACGTACATGTCGTCGAAATACACCGCGGCCTGGAGCGGCACCTCGTTGCAGGCCAGGCGCTGCGGGTCATAGATCTTGTCCCAGCTGGTGTCTTCCATCAGCAGGTCCATGGCGGGCTTAAACGGCTTAAGCTCGGGCATCTGCTCAAACATCCACGGGAACATGGCCTCGCCGGTAAACATGAGCGGGCGCGCGAGGGTGTCGAACTCGGCGCGGTGTGCCTTCTCTTCGGCCGCGGCCCAACCAATGGGCATAGTGTCGCCGTCGGCGTATATGAACTCCTGCAGCGTCCAGTACAGCGGATTCGTGCGCGTGTTGGTGCGCTCGAAGGCGCGCATCAAAAAGCTGTCAGATACCGAGGCGCCGCAGGTCAGCGTGCCGTCGCCGTCAACAAAAGCGTGATCGATAATCCAATGCATACGCTCAAAGCTCGGCTTCATGCCAAAGTCGCTGCCCATGAGCTGTAGGCGCTCGACCGTCATCGGCGAGCCGTCGGGCAGCACGGGCTTCTGGGCCTCGAGCGCATCGGCCAGGGCTGCCACGCGGTCGACGTCAGCGGGGTAGCGGTCGTAATACTGCTGCGTCTTGGCGGCCATGCGCGGGAAGGTGTGCGCGTAGACCTCGCTTGCGCTCGCCGGCACGTGGGGGATGCCGCCGCAGGTAAAGCTTGCTGCTATGCCCTCGGGGAAGAGCGACAGATAGCTCAACGTCAAAAAGCCGCCGTAGCTCTGCCCGAGTGTGACCCAGGGCTTGCCGCCAAAGCCCACCAGGCGCAGGTACTCAAAATCGCGCACGATGGAGCTGGCGAGGTGGCGCTTGAGGAAATCCGCCTGCGAGCGTGCGGCATCGGAGCCGGCCGCCGTCGCGCGCTCACCCAGTGCCTTGATCGTGCGTCCGTCCACGCAGCTACTGCGTCCGGTGCCGCGCTGGTCGGGAAGGACCACGCGGAAGTGCTTGACGGCCTCCTCGATCCAGCCGTCGCTTGTGGGCGACAGCGGACGTGGGCTCTCGCCGCCGGGGCCGCCCTGCAAAAACAGGAGCAGCGGCAGATCGTCGTTGATGCGGTCGGGCGCGCAAACCACGCGGTAGAAGAGCTTGATGCTCTCGGGCGCGCCGGCGATGGGTGCCGGCATAGCGCCGCGGCGCATGGTACTGCCGACGGCCAGGAGCATCGGCTCCAGGCCGCGCCAGTCAAGGGGGACGTCGATGCTGTGGTCCTCGACGTAAAGGCCGGGGACGTGGTACGAAGTGATGAGGGCCATGTGAGTCTTCCGTTCGTTGCGGTGTTTCGGGTTGACCAATTCTACCGCCGCGGGCGAGGCCATGCGCAAATCGGCTACCATGGTTGCAAACTTCTAGGAGAAAGGGCCGCCCATGTCGGTCGATATAGCCACGTATGTCCACGATCTTGCCGTTGCCGCCAAGGCGGCGTCGGCCTCGCTTGCCACGGCGAGCGATGAGCAGCGCCAGGAGGCCGTGCGCGCCATGGCCGCAGCACTGCGCAACGGTGTCGACTCCATCGTCGCCGCCAACGAGCTCGATATGTCCGCCGCGCGCGATGCGGGCACCTCGGCCGGTCTGCTCGACCGTCTGCTGCTGACGCCTGAGCGCGTCGAGGGCATGGCCGCCGGTTTGGAGAAGCTCGCCGAGCTGCCCGATCCCGTCGGCCGCGTGCTCGACCACCGCGTGCTTGCGAGCGGTGTGGACCTGACCCGCGTGAGCGTGCCGTTGGGCCTGGTCGCCATGGTCTACGAGGCGCGCCCCAACGTGACGGCCGACGCCGCAGGCATCTGCATCCGTACCGGCAACGCCTGCATTCTACGCGGCGGCTCGCTGGCCTATCACTCGTGTGCCATGATCGCCGAGCTGCTGGCCGATGCGCTCGAGGCCAAGGGCTTCCCGCGCGAGGCCGTGTCGATGATCGAGTCCACCGACCGCGAGGCCACTGTCGAGCTCATGAAGCTCCGCGGTGTCGTCGACGTGCTCATTCCGCGCGGCGGTGCAGGCCTGATCCAGCGCTGCGTGCGCGAGTCGCTTGTGCCGGTGATCGAGACGGGCACTGGCAACTGCCACATCTACGTGCATGAATCCGCCGACTTTGATAAGGCGCTCAACATTATCGTTAATGCCAAGACCCAGCGCGTAGGCGTGTGCAATGCCGCCGAGTCGCTGCTGGTCGACCGTGCTGTGGCCGATGCGTTTTTGCCCGCGGTCGTGACCGTGCTGCATGACCACGGCGTGCTCATGCACGGCGACGAGGCAACCTGCGCCGCATGCGCCGATGCCGGGCTTGTGGAGGGCGATGACTACGTCGCCGCGACTGAGGAGGACTGGGGTCGCGAGTACCTGGCGCTCGAGATGAGCGTGAAGGTCGTGGCAAACGAGGACGAGGCCATCGCACACATCAACCGCTACGGCACGATGCACTCCGAGGCCATCGTTGCCGAGGATACGGATGCTTGCGAGCGCTTCCTCGATGCTGTCGATGCCTCGGCCGTGTACTCCAACGCCAGCACTCGCTTCACTGACGGCGGCGAGTTTGGCCTGGGCGCCGAGATCGGCATCTCGACCCAAAAGCTCCACGCCCGTGGCCCCTTTGCCGCCGAGGCCCTCACCACCTACAAATACAAGCTCCGCGGCACCGGCCAGGTCCGCCCCTAACGCCCGCGCAAAAAACCACCGCAAAGGGGACAAGCGCCTTTGCGGTGGTTTTGGTGTTAGGCCTGGAAGGTATCGCGATCGGGCGCGAAGGACTGCATGGCCGCGATGGTGCGGTCAAAGAGCTCGGGGAGCTCCCAACCCAGCATCTCGGCGCCCTGCGAAATCACGTCGCGCGAGCAGCCGGCGGCAAAGCGCTTGTCCTTGAACTTCTTCTTGAGCGACTTGGTCGTAAAGTCCATGACGCTCTTGCTCGGACGCATGATCACGGCAGCACCGATCAGGCCGGTGAGCTCGTCGCAAGCAAACAGGATCTTCTCCATCTGCAGCTCGGGCTTGGGCAGCGAGGTATTGAAATCGGACGTGTGCGTCTGGATGGCGCGAATGAGCTCGGGAGACGCACCTTCGCCCTCAAGAATCTCGGCAGCATAGATGGTGTGGTTCATGGGGTCGTCCTCATGCTCCTCCCAATCCAGGTCGTGCAGCAGACCGACGATGCCCCAAAACTCCTCGTTCTCGGGGTCGAACTCGCGCGCAAAGTAGCGCATAGTGCCCTCGACCGTCTCACCATGGGTGATGTGGAACGGGTCCTTGTTGTGCTCGTTGAGCAGTTCGAACGCGCGGTCGCGGGTGATTCCGGCGGTAAGCGGTTCTGCCATAAGAGACTCCTTGTGCTCGTGGGTATCGCTAAGAATGAATACTACTAGAACAAGAAAACCACCACAAAGGTGCTTGTCCCCTTTGTGGTGGTTTTTGGCGCGGGTGGGTTAGTTGAGGGCGGCTTGGGCTAGGCGAGCTTCGGCGTCCTCCTCGGTGACGCCCAAGGCCACGGCGAACTCCTCGATGGAGCGGCGCTTGGCCTCCTTGAGTACGCGCATGTAGTAGGAGCTGGGTTTTTTATCAGCTTCCTCGGCCTGGCGAATGCGGTGCATCATGGTTTTTGCCACGCGGACCGTCTCGGGCGCGCCCAGCTTGAGCTGCTGCTTAAAGTGTGTCTCCTCAAGCGAGCTGTTGCGCTCGGTAAAGGTGTCGCACTCCAGCTCGTCATAGTGGCTCAGCAAGTGCTCGGCATCTTGCTGCGAGATGGCGGCGTGCAAACGGTCGGCCTGCGCCACGGGGTACATGAGGATCGTCTGCGCATGTCCCTGCTTGGTCTCGAGCAGCAGCATGGGCTGCGGTGTGTCGTCCCTAAAACCGACGACGGTGCAGACTCCCTGGCCCGGATGAATGACGTGTTGACCGATTGAGAACATGCTACCTCCAACTTATACGAATTTACGTATGTTAAGAATACCACGCTGACGTGCGCAAACCATTACTTTATGCTGGAAAAGCACACAACTCCGATAGGTAAGAGTATTCGATAACAGACGCAGCTCATTCACACCTTTATGCATTTTCAACGCCTGCATAATCTGCAGGCAGACCGGCATCTTTGAGTGACTCCATACAAGCTGTAGTCATTTTTGTGCATATGCAATATCTATTAGCTTTACCCTGCGACAGTGCCCGTCGCTTGTGATAGAGTGCTACAAACTCTGGCTTTTGCCCTACGAGTGACCAAGAGCTCGGGGGCTTTAACACAAGGAGGATCTATGCCCGAGAAGATTGAAGAGCTGGTACGCGCTGCGCTTGCTGCGGCCCAGGAGGCCGGCGACCTTTCCGCATTTGAACTTGACGATTGCGCTATCGAGCGACCGGCTGACACTTCTCATGGCGAGTGGACCTCTACCATGGCCCTGAAGTCCGCCAAGCTGGCCCACTGCGCCCCGCGCAAGATCGCCGAGGCCATCGTTGCCCATATGCCCGAGGACCCCGCGATCGAGAAGGTCGAGATCGCAGGCCCCGGCTTCATCAACTTCTACCTCTCCGTCGCCGTCAAGAATGCCATCTTTGGCGAGGCTCGCGAGAAGGGTATGGACTTCGCTAAGTCCAACGTCGGTGGTGGCCTGAAGACCCAGGTTGAGTTCGTTTCCGCCAACCCCGTCGGCCCCATGCACATCGGCCACGGCCGCTGGGCCGCGCTGGGCGACTCGCTCTGCCGCGTTATGGACCACGCCGGTTACGACATCCAGCGTGAGTTCTACATCAACGACCACGGCTCTCAGATGAACACCTTCGGCAACTCCATCAGCACGCGCTATATGCAGCTTGCCGACATCATCGCTAAGCAGGGTGTGGATATCGACGAGGCTCACAAGCTGCTGATCGCAGACCGCGACGCCTTTGTTGCCGACGAGAACGACGAGCACCCCGAGACCCATCCGTACCAGGACAACTTTGCCGAGACTCTGGGCAAGGACTCCTACGGCGGCGACTACATCATCGACGAGGCCGCCGAGTTCTGGCGCACCGACGGCGATAAGTGGGTCAACGCCGATCCGCAGAAGCGCATGGAGAGCTTCCGCGAGCGCGGCTATGTAAAGATGGTCGACAACATGCGCGACCTCTGCCACGCCGTCAATTGCGACTTCGATCGTTGGTTCTCCGAGCGCTCGCTGTATGTGAAGGACACCGAGGGCGAGACCGCCGGCACCTCCGCCGTCGACCGCGCTTTTGAGAAGCTCGACAAGATGGGCTACCTCTACACCAAGGACGGCGCCCTGTGGTTCCGCTCCACCGACCTGGGCGATGACAAGGACCGCGTTCTGATCAAGTCCGACGGCGAGTACACCTACTTCGCCTCCGACGTCGCCTATCACTGGGATAAGTTCCAGCGCGTCGACCACGTCATCGACATCTGGGGCGCCGACCACCACGGCTACATCGAGCGCGTCCGCTGCGTCTGCGACGCTCTTGGCTATCCCGGCAAGTTTGAGGTTCTGCTGGGCCAGCTCGTCAACCTGCTGCGTAACGGCAAGCCCGTCCGTATGTCCAAGCGCAAGGGCACCATGGTGACCCTGCAGGAGCTCGTCGACGAGGTCGGCTCCGATGCCGCTCGCTACACGCTCATCTCCAAGAGCTCCAACCAGATGGTCGACTTCGATATCGAGGCCGTTAAGAAGCGCGACAACTCCAACCCGGTGTACTACGTGCAGTACGCTCACGCCCGCGTGTGCTCCATCCTGCGCCGTGCCGCTGACGTTACGCCCGAGCAGGCTGACGAGATGGGCATGAAGGCCGTCGCCGCCAAGGCCATCGGTGAGAACGTCGATTACTCGCTGCTGACCGACCCGACCGAGCTCGCCCTTTCGCGCAAGCTCAACGAGCTCACCGACCTCATCGCCAGCTGCGCTCGCGACCGCGCCCCGTTCCGTCTGACGCACTTTGCTGAGGAACTCGCCGGCGACTTCCACAGCTTCTATGCTGCCTGCCAGGTTCTGCCGAGCGAGGGCCGTCCCGTCGACCCCGAGCTTTCGCGCGCCCGTCTGGCCGCTTGCGACGCCGTCCGCGTGACGCTCGCCCTGGTGCTCACCCTCGTTGGCGTTTCCGCGCCCGAGCAGATGTAATCTGCGAGTCATTTGACCGCGCAAGTTTGGTTTAACTGAGCCTTGAAAGCCCGATCTCCCACGGAGGTCGGGCTTTTTGCAAACGCCGACGTATTGACGAATTTGGAACTGCTGGAAATACGAAACTATGCCGGTTTACTACGATGAAATGAGAAATTCCAACCACGCCGGCTTTTCGCAAAAAAGTGCAAGGCATCTACCTGCGGTTTTAGTTCAACAAGTTTCGGAGTGGTCGCGGTTGAGCGATTCATCGTAGTAAACCGCCATAGTTTTGGCGGAGGCAGTCAGATTTGTGGGTGTTAAACCAAAGAGTGCCCCTTTAACTAGTCGTTTAAGAGCGTTCCCAATGACTAAGTTGCAGGTGGTTGCGGTTGTGTTACACTAACGCTGCGTATATGACGCAATCATCTCGATACAGATCAATGATGTCCGTCGTTTTGAACGGAACTAGACTGTTTAGCCGCCCTGAAGGTTTATGCAGGGAGCATGTGATCACAGGGCTTGAAAAGAAAGTTGAGCAAACACTGTGTCTGATCAACAGCAAGAAAACGAAATAACGACGACGCAAGCCGCTCCCGCTGCACCGGTTGCGTCGGACCAGGTCGCGGCGCCCGCGCATGCCTCGGCTCCTGAGACGCCTAAGGCTGCTTCGACGCCTACGCCTGCAACGGCTGAGAAGGCCGTGCCTGCAACTGGTGAGGAGGCTGCTCCGGCAAAGCCCAAGCGTACGCGCCGCACGGCCAAGCCTGCTGCTGACGGCGAGGAGGTCACCAAGCCCAAGCGCCGTACCACGCGCACGACGCGCGTCAAGCGCACCGTTGCAGCTGACTCCTCGGCGCCGATTTCCGATGAGGTCGCGCAGGCACGTGCGTTGGCGCAGATTAGCGAGGCTCAGGTGGTGCGCGCCCGCCGTCGTGCTTCCGAGCGCGAGGCCGCGGCTCTGACCGAGCTTGCAGCTCCGTCTGTGCCCGAGACGCCTGCCGCCACCGAGACCCCTGTCGCCGACCAGCCGACCGAGAAGCCGGTACCGCGCACACGCCGTCGCACGGCTGCTAAGGCCGAGCAGGTTGCCGATCAGGTAACCCTCGAGCTCACCGAGGCTTCGGTTCGTTCCGCGGCAGGGGAGGGCGCATCGCCTGCTGAGTCCGCTGCGCCTGTCGAGGCCAGCGAAGTTCCCGTTGTCGATCCGGCTTTGCGCCCGCACCGTCGCGGTCGCAAGCCCAAGGCCTTCGTCGAGGCAGAGAAGGCCGCAGCCGCAGCTGCAGCCGCTCGGGATGCTGCGGCGACCGCCGAGTCTGCAACCGCTGCCGATGCACCCGTCCAGGATGCTACGACTTCCGAGGCCGCTCCCGCCGATGTCGAGCCCGCCGACGTCCGTCCTGGTCGCAGCCATCGTACTGCTGCTAAGCGCACGTCCAAGGCCAAGACTGCCAAGAAGGGTGCGTCCGAGGATTCCGCCGAGACGACCGCCGATGCATCGACTGATGCCGCCGAGCCCCAAGACGTCGAACAGTCTGCGTCCGAGAAGCCCAAGCGCGGTCGTAAGAAGTCCGCTAAGGCCAAGGCGTCCGAGCAGCAGGCCGAGGCCGAGCTGCAGGGCGATTCCAAGGCCGAGGCCAGCGATGATACTGCGGCTAACGCCGATGCCGCCGCAACCGATGGCGCCGCGCCCGCCGAGGCCGAAGACGGCGCTCGCCCCAACCGTCGCCAGCACAAGCGCAACGACGAGCGCAACGAGCGCAAGGACGAGCGCAACAACGACCGCCGCAACCGCCAGCGCGATCGCAAGCAGCGCAACAAGGAGCGTAATGCCGCTCCCACCGAGCCCACGCTTTCGCGCGAGGAGCTCGCGGCCATGAAGGTCGCCGAGCTGCGCGAGAAGGCCAAGGAGTTCGAGATTGAGACGACCGGCAAGAAGAAAGCCGAGCTCGTCGAGGAGATCTACGTCACCGCCGCGAAGGCCGAGGGCTTCCGCGACATCAAGGGCATCCTGCAGATTCGTCCGGACAGCTCCGGTATCATCCATGCCCATGGCTACATGAAGTCCAACGACGACGCCTTCGTGCCCGCCTACCTCATCCGCTCCGCGCGTCTGCGCACGGGCGACGTCATCGAGGGCTCGCTTCGTCCTTCGCGCGGCGGCGACAAGCGCGCCGGCCTCGCCAAAATCACGACCGTCAACGGTCTAGACCCCGAGCAGATTCGCAACCGCCCCAAGTTCGGTGACCTCACCCCGGTCTATCCCAACGAGCCGCTGCGCATGGAGCATGGCAAGGACTCCATTACCGGTCGCGCCATCGACATCGTGTCGCCGATCGGCAAGGGTCAGCGTGGCTTGATCGTGTCCCCGCCCAAGGCCGGCAAGACCACAATCCTCAAGAAGATCTGCCAGTCTATCTCGATTAACAACCCCGAGGTGCACCTCATCTGCCTGCTCGTCGACGAGCGCCCCGAAGAGGTTACCGATATGCAGCGTTCCATCAAGGGCGAGGTTGTGGCGTCGACCTTCGATATGCCCGCCGACAACCACACTCGTGTGGCAGAGCTCGTCATCGAGCGCGCCAAGCGCATCGTGGAGCTGGGCGGCGATGTCGTGGTGGTGCTCGACTCCATCACGCGTCTTGCCCGCGCCTACAACTTGGCGGCGCCCGCCTCAGGCCGCATCCTTTCGGGCGGCGTCGATTCGGCGGCACTGTATCCGCCCAAGCGCTTCCTGGGCGCAGCCCGCAATATCGAGAACGGTGGCTCGCTCACCATCCTGGCCTCTGCCCTCATCGACACCGGCTCCAAGATGGACGAGGTCATCTTTGAGGAGTTCAAGGGCACCGGCAACATGGAGCTCAAGCTCGACCGCGACCTGGCTGACCGCCGCATCTTCCCGGCTATCGACCCCGTTGCCTCCGGTACGCGTAACGAGGACCTGTTGGTTGACGAGCAGATGCGTCCGTTTGTCTTTGGCCTGCGTCGCATTCTTGCCGGCATGAACAACACCGAGCGCGCAGCTGCGTCGTTTATCAAGGGTCTTAAGGGCACCAACACCAACCAGGAGTTCCTGGTGCGTTCGGCCAAAAAGCACAGCGACTACGAGCAGACGTTCTAGGTTGTCATCCACACGCAGCGATAGTCATCAATGCAATAAAGGGTCGGGGCTTTGAGCCTCGGCCCTTTTCTATATCGCCGCTCCGCGCTTATTTTTGACCATAAGACTGGCAAGCAGCAGGTTTCCCGTTTCAATCCGACATCGTCGCTTGCAATCGACAGGGCGGTTTCGCATAATAGCTTTTAAGCTTCGCGACGGATAACGCAGATGAAACGAACCATATACCGTTGCTTTGGGGCATAGCCCCGCTTCATCTTCTCTCGCGCAGCCAACTGAATGATGCGATTTGGGTGCTGGAAGATGGGGAGAGCTCATGGCTTCTTCTGATGCAACACAACGAGCAGTCCTTGCCGGACTTTCGTGCGGGATCGGCCTTGCCGCTCCCGTGGTTATGTATGCCGCGACGCTGCCGTTTTCGTCTGTGAACGAGACGGTCGTGGCGGGTGCGGTTCCCTTCGCCGTGGGCGCGGTGGCGGGCGTGGGCATCTATGCCGCCTCGCTGGGTATCTCCGAGTATCGTGCGCAGCGTGAAGAGCGTCTGTTCCAGCCCGATGCCATGGGCGGTGCCGCCAATCTCAATCAGCATCAAAGCGAGTTCAAGACCGCCTCGATTTCAGCTCAGCAGCAGGATGCGACTCCTTACGCTGCGGCTTCTGATTCTCAGGCTCAGGCGGAGCAGTCTACCTCGGCATTCCTTTCCGGCCTGACTGGTGCGTTCCAGCGCCGTCATGCCGATGATGGTGTCCCTACCATCGCTCGAGCCGCAGATGCTATGGACGAGGACGAGGCTTGGTCCATGATCGACAGTATGCTTGACGACGATTCGCCGGTGAGCTGCGACCCTGCACACTCGCGCGACGTCTATCAAGTCGCCATCGACGAGCTCACCAACGGCGGGCAGACCGGCTCCTTCAATCGCGACGACATCGCCGCCGCGGCACGCGCCGTGTCTGGCTCCCAGGCCGCCCCTGCGGGCAGCACGACGGCTTTCGTGGCACTCGTCGCCAACGCGGCAGCCAATAACGCCTACAGCGCTACCTCGGCGGACGCGAACGCTTCTGCCGACAATTCGTACGTTGATGAAGCCATGGCCGCGGACGAGGAGGCCGTTGCCGCCCGCCGTGCCGCCGAAAGCTCGCTGTGGGGCGCTCCTGCCCAGCAGCAGGCGGCTGAGGCTGCGCCGTACAATGCAAACCTCGCCAGCATGCCTATCATCTCCGGTGCCGCGGACATCGATCTCGATGACCTCGATGAGCCTGCAGCCATCACCGCATCGATTGATGCCCAAGATCGCATCGACACCGGCGACCTTCCGGATGCCTCGCTCGAGGTTGATGTTCCCATGGCCGATTACTCGGGCCACGAGGACATGTGGGCCGCCGCCACCGCGATTCTGGATGAGATTGACGAGCCCGCTCCTGTTGCAGCCCCCGCTCACGTCGCTGCCCCTCAGTCTGCTGCCCCCGCCTATGTCGGCCGTCACAGCGCTGTGTTCCCCGAGGATACTGCTCGTATCTCGCGCGAGAGCATCGAGCGGGCCGAGGCTATTGCCGCCGGCATTATGGAAAACCGTCGTCACGAGCGCGTTAATCAGATCCTCGAGGAAGAGATCGAGCGCCTGCAGTCCTCTACCGCCAAGCGTACGGGCCGTGCCTACCTGAGCGTTATCGAGGGCGGTACCGCTAGCTTCGCACCGCTCCGCGCGGAGGCATAACTTCTGCATGGTTAAGATCAATCGAAAATGGGCGGTCGTGACCTGCCTGATGGCGCTCTTGATCTGGGGCAATTCGCTGGTTCCCGGCTCGGGGTCGGGCTCGCTGAGCCTAACGGTCATGGAAGCTATCCGCGGTTTCCTGCACAGCGTGGGACTTCCATATGAATGGGTGACCAACTTTGTTGTTCGCAAGTGCGCGCATTTTACCGAGTATATGGTGCTCGGCATCTTGGCAACGCACGCCTTTGATTTTGAGGGCCGGCGCACCTTTGACGTGCTGCTGCCCACGGCGGTGTTCCTGCTGCTGATTCCCTCGATCGACGAGACGATTCAGCTCTTTGTGCCGGGACGCGCCGGCATGATCACCGATGTGATGATCGACTGCTGTGGAGCGGCAACGGGCGTTGTGCTCCGATATCTACTACGATCGCTCATATGTGCCAAAAAGGCCGCCTAGGACGTATGCTTGGTGCTAGGCGGCCTTTTTTATTAGAGGGCTTATATAGGGCGTGGTGGCGTCGTTCCGTAGGTTGGATTTGCCGGGCGCGCCACGCCCTGTGGGTGCGTCTGTTACTGAAGCGCCTGAGCGCCCAGGGCCAGGCAGCCCATGATGCCCTGCTTGCCCTCAAGGCTGTTGTTGACAATATAGGTATCGATGTCGTTGACCTCGGGCGTGACGATATAACCGTTGAGCATCTCGGCGCACTTCTTGCGCGCGAGCGGCACGATGGGGGTGTGGTCGGCCACGCCGCCACCGATGATGATCTTTTGCGGCGCGTAGCACAGCGTGTAGGTCATGAGCGCCTGTGCCAGATAGCCTGCGAGCAGGTCCATGGCCTCCGGGTCATCGGCCATGTCTCCGGCGCTCTTGCCATCCCAGCGCTTTTTAACGCCGGGGCCGGCGATGAGACCCTCGAGGCAATTGTCGTGGAAGGGGCAGGCGCTGTGCTCGCCAATGGTGTCGCGCGGGTCGCGCGTGACCAGGATGTGGCCGGCCTCGGGATGCATCATGCCGTGTACGAGCTTACCGCCCGAGAGCACGCCGGCGCCCACGCCGGTGCCGATGGTCAGATACACAACGTCAGTGAGGCCCTGGGCGCAACCAAAGGTGACCTCGCCCAGGCAGGCGACGTTGACGTCGGTGTCGTAGCCGCAGGGGATATTGAGCTCGTTTTGGATAGTGCCCAGCAGGTCAAAGTAGCGCCATGCCGTTTTGGGCGTCTCCAGGATCTTGCCGTATTGGGGCGAGGCAGGGTTGACTGCGGTGGGGCCAAAGGCGCCGATGCCCAGCGCGGCGATGCCCTTGTCGGCAAACCATGCATTGACGGCCTCAACGGTCTCCTGCGGGGTCGTGGTCGCGATCTGCTCACGCTCCAGGACCGTACCGTCTGCATAGCCCGTGGCGCAGACCATCTTGGTGCCGCCGGCCTCGAGCGCTCCGATAAGCTGCTGTTCTGCCATAGTATTCCTCTCTCTGGGACGAGTTGCTCCGTGACTAAAGTATAGGGCTCTAAACCATTTAAGAAAGCGCTATAAAAAGAAGCCTCGCAACGTGGCGGGCGGTGCGGGGCTTCTTTGGTTGCTTTAGTTGCCGGGCCGTCCTTACCCGCGCGGCTTGATTTTATCACGTAGCGACTTGAGGTTCTCCAGTGCCGCGTTAAGCGTCTCGTCCCGCTTGGCAAAGTGGAAACGAATCAGATGGTTGACGGGCTCGCGGAAGAAGCTCGAGCCGGGCACGGCGCCCACGCCCACCTTGGATGCGAGGTCCTCGCAGAATTCGAGGTCGCTGTCATAGCCAAACTCAGAGATGTCCATCATGACGTAGTAGGCGCCCTGCGGCACGTTATGCTCAAGACCGATGCTATCGAGCCCCTGGCAGAACAGGTCGCGTTTGGCGGTGTAGAGGTCGAGGACCTCATCGTAATAGCTGTCGTCGAAGTTGAGGGCGGTGACAACGGCTTCCTGCAGGGGAGCGGCGGCACCCACGGTGAGAAAGTCGTGGACCTTCTTGATGCGCTCGGTGATCTGGGCCGGGGCGATGGTGTAGCCCAGACGCCAGCCGGTGATGGAGTACGTCTTAGACAGCGAGCTGCAGCTGATGGTTCGCTCGAACATGCCGGGCAGCGTGGCCATGTAGACGTGCTCATGGGGCGCGTAGACGATGTGCTCGTAGACTTCGTCGGTGATGCAGTACGCGTCGTACTTTTTGCACAGGTCGGCGATAAAGGTGAGCTCTTCGCGCGTAAAGACCTTGCCGCAGGGGTTGGAAGGGTTGCACAGGACGATGGCCTTGGGGTCGTTGTCGCGGAAGGCAGCCTCGAGCGCCTCGCGGTCAAAGTCGAATGTGGGCGGGTTGAGCGGCACATAGATGGGCTCGGCACCCGAGAGAATGGTGTCAGCGCCGTAGTTCTCGTAGAACGGCGAGAAGATGACGACCTTGTCTCCGGGGTTCGTAACCGTCATCATGGCGGCCATCATGGCCTCGGTGGAGCCGCAGGTGACCACGATATTCTGGTTGGGGTCGATCGGCATGCCCATAAAGTGCTCCTGTTTGGCGGCGAGCGCCTCGCGCATGGCCTGGGAGCCCCAGGTAATGGAGTACTGGTGGTAGAGCGGCTTGGGGTCGGCGGCGATGGTGCTCAGGCTGTTGAGCAGCTGCGCCGGAGGATCGAAGTCGGGGAAGCCCTGCGAGAGATTGACGGCATCGTACTTATTGGAGATGCGTGTCATGCGGCGGATGACCGAATCGGTAAATGTTGCCGTGCGGTTGGAGAGTTCTTTCATGCCGGTCCTTTCGAGGATTTGCAGTGGGGCAAGTTTACTCCTATGGAACCGGTGGGAATTGCTCGAAACGCGCTCGAAAAACTCTTTTCAAAATTCTTGAAAATTGGGGCTTGCATCGCGTGGCGTTCCTTGCAATAATAGTCGAGCGCGAAGCGCACAGGACACGGTGGGTGTAGCTCAGTTGGCTAGAGCGACGGGTTGTGGTCCCGTAGGTCGAGGGTTCGAGTCCCTTTACCCACCCCAGTTCTTGCTTCGTGTTGATATCGGGTCGTTAGCTCAGTTGGTAGAGCAGGGGACTCTTAATCCCAAGGTCCAGGGTTCGAACCCCTGACGGCCCACCACACGATATCTCCTCTAAAGTCCGCCATAACGGACTTTAGCTTTGGGTCGTTAGCTCAGTTGGTAGAGCAGGGGACTCTTAATCCCA